>OIYV01000075.1_pt1 | contig 73177 bp, 69 predicted proteins | sample 1588251 | NCBI WGS metagenome assembly OIYV01 (sample SAMN03283282) | human gut metagenome | biome: human-associated habitat; material: feces | host: Homo sapiens | place: Peru | collected 2012
CCAACTCTTGGAAACACTTCTGTACATTGTGTTTTTATTAATAGTGGTGTTCCTACTGCTTCTAATAATAATTCTTCAGAATATAGTTCTCCATTTTCTGATACATTATATTTCCAAATTCTTAATGTGGCATCTAAACTTTTTGGAATGACTATAAATTGATATTCATCTCCTTCTACAACAGTTGTTAAAGATTCATATTCAATATCAGAATTAAAGTATTTTTCTTTAATTTGTGCTTCTTTTCCCTTTTCTATATATCCTATTGCAATACATTCATTATTTTTAAAATTAGCTTTTGTTGATAAGTTATCTAAAAATATTCCTTTAAAGAAATTTGCTGTTCTTTCTGTTGGACTTGATGCAATTCCTGTTTCTGCATCAAGAGTGTATTCTGCCACTAATTCTGTATTATGATATATTGTTACATATATTATATTTGGTCCTACTTCTGTACAAGTTATGTTGTCTGGTTTATAGCCATAATGCTCTTTATAGAAAAGAGCTATTACTTTTCTCCATTCTTCTAAACTAATATTCTTAATGTCATTTGGTATTTGATTTTCAACATTTTCAGAATTGTTTTCATTCTTTTTTGTCATATTACTATTTGCATTATTGTCTTTATTAATTATTTTAGTATAGATAAAATATCCACTTATCATTAATACTGCTGTTAAAAGTGCTGTAATTGCAATTGTTATAACTGTTTTTTTCAAGATTAACCTCCTTTGTAAAATTTAATATTCATTTTCCTATCATTAATATAATTATAAGAATTTTATAACATAAAATTTCTTAAATTACTATTGTACTTTTGGTGCAATTTTTTATTAAATTTTGCACTAAAAGTGCAAAAACGCCAAAAGTTATTTATTTTTTCACTTTTTTATGATACAATATATTTTGATGTGAGGGGGTGTGATTTTTATTATTATTTTTCTAACATTTTAACGGTATCTCTTGTTAATATTTGCATTTGTGAAATTGCTATTTCATTTAATTTAATAAGTCTATCTTTTTGACTCATACCTTCATTTATATAAATAGAATTTACATTTTCTAAATTAGATAAACAAACTAATTCATTGACATTTGCATAATCTCTAATATTTCCTTCTTTATCTGGATTATTATCTCTCCATTGTTTTGCTGTCATTCCAAATAATGCCATATTTAAAACATCTGCCTCATTGGCATATACAATATTTATCTGTTTGCTATTTAATTTCTCTGGTATAAGATTTTTCTTTATTGCATCTGTATGTATTCTATAATTAATTTTAGCCAAGTTCCTTTTTATATCCCAGCCAAGTTGCTTTTGCTCTTCGCTTTTCAGTCTATCAAATTCTTTTATTAAATATAATTTAAATTCAGGAGATAGCCAACTTGCAAATTCAAATGCAATATCTCTATGTGCATAAGTTCCACCATAACGACCTTTTTTAGTTATAATTCCAATTGCATTTGTTTTTTCCATCCATTGTGTTGGAGTTAAATAAAAACTATTTAATCCAGCTTTACTTCTAAATACATCGAATTCGATGTGATTAAAATTTGAATTATTAATTTTCTCTCAAAGTCCAAGAAATTCTATTGTCATTCTATTACGCATCCAATTTTGAATAATAATTTCTATTCTTCCATCTTTCTGCTTCGCCATATCAGTTAAACAAATATAGTCTTGATCGTCAACAACTTGATATCCAATTTCAATATTTTGTACATTTATTTTTGACATAAAACCACTCCTTTAAATTTTATATTTAATTCAAAAATAATTATAACAAACCTTTGTTCTGTATGCAATATATTTAATGAATTATTTTAACAATTTTTCAATGTCTGCTTTTAGACTAAATCTAATGGTTTTATCTCTATGTATATAAATTTTGTTAATTATCATTTGTAATATAATTCTATTTGGTTCTTTTGCATTTATTATCTCATCAAAATATTCTAATGCTGTTTTTACTTCTTGAATTTTTTCTTCTAAACTTTTCTTTTCATCGCTTTGAATTAATCCCTGTAGATAAGCAATACTTTGCATTTTTTCTTTTTCTAATTCTTTGTATGTATTCTCTATAATTTCTCTCTGCATAGAATTATTACAAAATGCTAGTTCTTTTACTTTTTGATTAATTAGCATCTTATATTCTTCATTTAGAATATTAAGTTTATTTTGTAATTTAAATTTATCGTTGGTTTTATTTTCTTGCTTTATTTCAATTTTAATATCCTTTATTTCTTTTAAATACTTTTGTTTAGTAAATTTAAAAAATTCTTTTAAATGAATTAATATGTCTTTTTCTTTAATTTCATGGCAATGACAAGCCTTTGTACTATATTGTCTGTATCTTGAACAGTCATAACCTTTTTCTTTAACTTTTCTTTTAATTATTATACCAGACATTCCTGAACCACAATCATTACATACGCACATTCCCGAAAAATAGTAATCATGTTTTTTATTTGCACCTGATATATTATGTTGCATTTTAATTCCAAAATGGTTGGATTTTTCATATATAAGAATCCAATTTTTTTATTAAATGTTACATTTTTTGGAAAAAGTTTATTTTTCTATAGGGTATGTTTCATTTTCTATTTAAAATGTTAAGTTTTTAAATAAAATTTATAAAAACTTTCATTATGAAAGAACAAAAAAACCAAGAAATTCATTACTTTTTTATAACCTTTTCAAATTTTTTCAAAATTTGCAGGAACAGGGAGTCACCCTTAACTCCCATTTACGCCTAAAAGCGTGGCTTTTAGCAGGATACTACAAAAATATAGAGGCGACTTTTTGTCGCCCCTATAAAATTATAGAACTATTATATAAATTGTAATTTGTCAAATTATTTTACTATTTTTTTACTATAAATATCCAATAATTTTTCTTATGTCCAAACCTCTCTACTTCTCTTTTTTCAATTTTTAAAATCTGATAGTCTTTAAAATATTTTCTTAATTCTTTATCATTAAACAAGTGAATATATTTACCTTTATTAAAATAAAAGTTTTCCTCCAATTTTATAGCAGTATCCTTTATAGAGTTATACCCTTCTAATCCATTCACACTTCCAATGAATAACCCCCCATCTTTCAAAACTCTATGTATTTCATTTATCAATTGAGCTGTTTTTTCTTTAGAAAAATAATGTATTGCCAGACTTGAAAATACTAAATCAAAACTATCATTTTCATACTTAAAAGGGATACTCATATCTACTTTTTCAACATTTTTATTGAATTTTTTTACTTCATTTAATGCAATATCCGAAATATCTGTTGATATAACTTTATATCCGTATTCAATTAATCTTTTAGAATATTGTCCTATACCACATCCCAATTCTAAACAGATACCTTTATTATCAAAATAACCTCTATATTCATCTATCCACATGTCTATAGTTAACTGTCTATTTATATGTTCTTTCCAATACAAATCATTTTCAAAATATCTATCATTTATCATATTTTCACTTCACCACCTAGTAAATTGTTCATATTTTTTTGGCTTTATTACCTTAATTAGAGTATATTAAAAATAAAAAATGACAATTCCGTTAGATACGATTTTGCCGATATAAATGTTGAAGGTAACATCAATGAATTTCTATGTCATTATTCTATAATATTATTTTTAATTTATCTACAATATTTGCAAACTTTTTAAATTTATTATCACCGACAAATTACTATTTATCTAATTCCTATAATAACATAAACTCAATTATTCTGTCAAAATTATCCATCGGATAATTTTGCAGGAACAGGGAGTTATACTAACCCAATTTAATAACCTAAAAGCGTGGCTTTTAGCGTATATACATTTTATTTTGTGTATATCAATTAGATATACATGTTTTTTCATAGAAAAAGCAAGTGCCTTTCTAAAAATTATTTGCATAAAGTGTTCTAAAATCAAAATTACTATAATCTCTTTGATTTTCTAATTTCCAATTATTCTTATTATTTATTTTATTAATATATTTTATATATCTTTAGTGTTTCTGTTAATAGGGTTAACATTAATTTGTTTATAAGTATTATCATTTTTGATAATAGGTAGTATTTTTCTTAAAGCTATTTCTTTTGAATTTTCTTTATAAATAATCTTTGTATTTATATATCCCTTTTTCTTTAATGAATTTATTATTCTTGATACTTGTACATTACATATATTTTATAAATTGCCTATATAAGCACTCGAAATTGTACATTCATTTTCTTTACTTAAAAAAATAATCATTGAATAAACAAACTTTTCTTTATCAGTTAATTTTTTATTTATAAATATTTCATAAGGTATCCATACTCCTTTAAATTCTTTCATTATTCAAAAATCTTCCTAATCAATTGCCTCACGATTGATTTTGTGCCATTTTTATTCCATTCTAGGCTAACTTGTTAGGCACCGAATTTTATTAGCAATATCAAGCGTTTCTGATATTTCCCCAAATTGTATGCTCATACGGGGGTAAAATCTCCTGGGTGCGAAAATAGCACAATCCATTTGCCTTTATAGTTACTTAATTTAATATTTCCCATTGTTGTTGTTGCCTCAAAATCCGGAGCATATTGTCCTATTTTTATAATTCCATTCATCATTATCTCATAATCCATAAAAAATAAACCTCCTACATAATTTGATATATATTATGCAGGCAGGTTTTTCCTTGTGATTATAGTCACAAATTTTGAAGGTTATTGCACTTTTATATATTTAATTTCCTAATATTTGCACTTGTGTTATATCAGATATTTTTGCTGCGAAATATGGTAATTCCTTATCCTTTTCTTTCAAAAAAATGCAAAAAGTATCATTTACTAAAAATTCTCTTGGCTCTAAATCTGGTAATAATGCTGTTGTTTTGTTCGTCATTCCCGCTTCGCTTTTTACTCTTCCACCTTTTTCATCCAAAGAAAATTCTATTGTTTGTACTGCTTTTTCTATAACATATTCTTCTCCACTGGCAAATAAAAATGGTTTAGCTTCTATTTCGTTAAATTCCTTTTTTAATTTAAAGTCTATATTTGGAATTTTTACTATTTCATCTTCTTCTATATTTTTACTTCCCTTAAAATTCTCGTTATTTTCTTTAATCTCTGCATAAATTTCTCCAAATGTATTTGCTTTGTTTCCTCTTGAGATAATTACTTCATCATTAGATTTTGTTAATAATTTTATTGCAAAGTCTTCTTTTGAATTATAATATAATACCTTAACTTGCTCCCTTACTTTTTCAGATGTTTTCTTTTTTATTCCAAAATATTTTACATTTTCCCAATCTTTAAACTTTCCTTTTTCTAATCTGTCAAATACTTTTGGAAATTCAAACTCTTTTTTTAGCATAGAATATAGAAAGTAATCCTTATCTCCTGACTCATTCCAATTAAAATCATCTAATATATCACTTGTTTCGTTAAATTTTCTTTTTATTTCTTTTTCTATCTGCTTTTTTAATTCAATTGTTGGCTTGCCATATACCTTATAATAACTATCTTCTGATAAACATTCTGTATTAAATGTCCCTTTATTTAAATTCCTTACTACATCTAATTGTGGCGTAAATTCTATATCTTTTTTTGCAAGTTCATTCTTCAAATCATTCCATATTAAATTAAATGTACCACACCAAACCGTATCATCTGCTATTTTATCTTCCAAAGAAAGCACCGCATTCATTTTATCTGCCGAAGCCACTGGTGCACTATACTTTTTTCCCCATGTACTAAACAACACAGGTTTATTGTTTTTCATTCTGTTTGTATCTATTATAAAAAGCGTTCCAAATACAATAGCCAATACAAATAAAATAACTAGTAATAATTTCCAAACTCCATTTTTCATTATATCACCATTTCCTTCCTAAAATTTTTTCTTTACACTCACATTATAAAACAGTAAAACTATTTTATCAATAGCTTTACTGTTTTATTATTTGCCTATAAACATTTGTACATATATTTTTCCATATTTTGAACCATTTATTACTCCAATCCCAGTATAATTAAAACTACTATTTAGTATATTAGCTTTATGTCCAGAAGAGTTCATCCATGCAGTTACTGCCGCACTATTACTTGAATTTCCGGCTATGTTTTCTCCTGCTGTTCTATAAGATACCTTAAAATTGTTTAGCATATTAAATGGTGAACCATATGTAGGTGAAGTATGTGAAAAGTAGTTATTGTTTACCATATCTTGTGCTTTTATTCTTGCTACTCTTTGCACCTCATAATCTATTTTTAATGGACTTAAACCATTTTGACTCCTTTGTTGATTAATTAAATTAAATACTTCCCATTCATCTGAAGTTAAACTTGTTGTATTAGTTGTATTATTTGAATTATTATTATTTGAATCATTATTATTTGATCCTGTTCCTGTTCCAGTATTAGGATAAATTGGCTTTATATACTTTTTACTTACTGCTCCTATATAATTGCTATCTAATTGTACCACATACCAATCTCCAATCCCTGCAAATACCCTAATATATTCATTCTTTTTTACTGTTGCAACTATTGGAAATTTTGTGCCTGGTCCGCTTCTAACATTTAGTAAACTTGCTGTAACTAATCCTGTTGTAAAATCAACATTATAATAATGATCCATTCCTAAAGATATTGTTACAACTGATAATGTAATTATCATAATCGCTAATACACTTATCTTAAACAAAACACTTTTCTTTAACTTTATAACCACCCTATTATCTCCGCCCTTTCTAAAGCAATGTTTAATCCTCCTAATTAATTTTATTAAGTATAGTAAGTCCCTATTCAATATCACTTATAATATTTTTTCTATAAGTTCATCTCTATTCTTACTTGATAATAAAACTGGTGGTATATCTAAAACCGTTTTTGCTCCATAATCCTTTATCAAACTTAATTTATAAACAGCTCTTGCATATGCTACTAAAACACCGGCTGTAAATTCTGGATTAGAATCCAATTTTAAAGAATACTCTACTATTTGCCTATTCTCTGTACTTGTAAAACCAGAACAAATTACACTTCCTCCATGTGGCATTTGATTATGTTTTTCTTTTAATTCTTGTTCTGTAATAAAATGAATTATTACTTTGTAACCTTCAAAATAATTTTTCATATTTATTATTTTTTGCTTTATATCTTCTAAATCAGCCCCCTCCTCTGGTACCACAAAACATTCTCTTAAGTGTTTTTGCTCATTCGTTAAACATAGTATTTCTCCTCTTCTGGCTTTCTCTATTTCACTATCTATGGGAATTGTATATTGTATTGCATTTTTTACTCCATTTATTTTTCTTATTGCATCAGAATGTCCTTGACTTACCCCTTTCCCCCAAAAGGTATATGTGTGTGCATTCGGAATTATCGCTTCTGAATACAATCTGTTTATTGAAAAAAGTCCCGGATCCCAGCCTGCTGATATAAGAGATATTGTATTACTTTCCCTGTTTATTCTATTAATTTTCTCTATATATTCTGGTATATTTTTATGTGTGTCAAAACTATCTACTGTATTATATATTTTTGCAAATTGCGGAACTTGATTTGGCAAATCCTTTGCAGAACCCCCACACATAATTACAACATCTATTTTTTTTCTGTATTGTTCCATATCTTCCATTTTTATCAATGGTACCGCTGTTTGTATGTCTCTTCGAGAAAAAATAGCAACTAATTCCATATCTTCGCTATACTTTATTGCCTCTTCAACACCTTTTCCTAAGTTTCCATATCCACAAATTCCAATTCGTATCATAACAACCTCCTAAACTTATTATATGTTTAAGAGGTTGTTAAATTAACTTAAATTTTAGCACTCATTAAATTTGATGAAGAATACCTTTTTAGACCTTTATTAAAAACAATAAATGCGAAAATTGAAATGCATACAGTAAAAATAATTACTATTATAAATTTTATAAAATCAAATCTTAACATTATTTCAAATGGCATATAATTCGCTATTCCTACTGGCAAAATTGTATATAGCAGTATTTTTATACCACCATCAAAAATCGTTCCTGGATATGTATCAAAGTGAATTGAGGCACTATTTAACACATCAGCTACAGCATCTCCTTTTACAATCCAAAATGATAAACTTCCTACTATTCCTGCAAAAGCAGTTACTATTATTCCACCTATAATAGAAAAGAATGTAAATATCAAAAAGTTTTTTATATTTATTCCATAAATTGTTAAACAAATATATCCATATATTAAATCCCCTATTGCTGATATTTTAGAATCTGATGTTATTACACTTAAGAATACATTTTTAGGTTGTACCAAGAATGTATCTAATTGTCCATTTATTATTAATTCTGAAATGTTAAATGCTCTTCCAAACATTACACGTGAATATCCATAAACACTTGATGCTAACCCCCATAATAGTATTATTTGCTTTATGTTGTATCCTCCTATTTCATTTTTTATATTAAATAATATTATCCATTGAATTATAAAACTAGCATTATTCAATATCATAAATAATATATTAGTTATAAATGTTACTTTATTTACCATTTGCATCATTATATTATACTTAACAGATAATATCATAACTTTTATCTGATTTTTAACCACCGTTAACATTTAATTTTTTCACTCCTTTTTCATATAGTATTAGTGTTAATGTTGTAGCAACAAATAAATATATAATTTGTGCTAGTAAAATTTGTACAAAATTTTGCAGACTAAAATTTATTAATAATTTTGCTGGTCCATATGTTACCACATATATTGGTGTACATTTTATTATTGGTCTTAAATATTGGGGAAACATTTCAATTGGGAACATTGTTCCTATTAGTAATATCATTTTGTCATATATCCAATGAAATGGTGTAGAATCTTCTATCCAAAATGAAATTATGCTAATTAATATTTTCATAATGGCATTTATTAATATTCCGAAATACTATAACTATTAATATTAATGGAACAACCGCTAAGTTAAAATCTTGAATAGGGCCTATCCAGCATATTCCAATTATTGCAGCCATTATACTAAATATTATTGTTTTTAATGTTATCTCCCCAAAATATTTAGCCATAATGTAGAATATATAATTATATGGTTTGTTAATCTTATAGGCTACATCTCCTGTTCTTATATCTTGGCTCACTTCATTTGTTAGCACTTTATTTTTGGTAGCATACCACAAAGCTTCTGTTATTAATACATACCACATCATCTGGTTTAATGTATACCCATTTATCATATTACTTGGATCCTCATAAATATATTGCCATAAATTCATTAACACAATCATTATTATAAAAAAGTATATAAATCCAATTAATATATTGTAAATGTATGTTAAATTTTCTATAAGTGTAGATTTGTAAATATATAAATACTTTCTCATTGTTTTATCATCCCCCTTTTTTTCTAAGAAGTTAGTTATATTCTTTTGTTCCCTTATATATTTCTGTAATTATATCTTCTAATGGTTTGTTAGCTTTTAGTTTTTCCATAGAGCTATCCAATATTATTTTTCCATAATTTATTATAATTACTCTTTTGCATAGTTTTTCTATATCTCCTATATCATGACTTGTTAAAAAAATTGTTGTTTTATATTCTTTATTCATTTTCTTTATTAGTGCTCTTACATTTTCTTTTATCACTGGGTCTAGCCCTATTGTTGGTTCATCCAAAAATAGAATTTCAGGTTCATGTATTAATGCAGCTACTATTTCGCATCTTATTCTTTGCCCTAGTGATAAATTTCTTACTGGTGTATTTATAAATTCTTGTAATTTAAAAGTATTTTTTAGCTCTTCTATTTTCTTTTCTATTATGTTTTCTGGCATATCATATATCGCCCCAAAAAATTTAAAGTTATCATATGGAGTTAGATGTGTCCAAAGTTGTTCTTTTTGTCCAAAAACAGTTCCTATTTTATATGCTAATTGTTTTCTTTGCTTTGATGGATCTAAATCCATTATTTTTATTTCACCTGATGTAGGATATAAAATACCTGTCAACATTTTTATTGTTGTTGATTTTCCTGCTCCATTTGGACCTATAAATGCTAACATTTCTCCTTCCTCTACTGAAAAATTTATATTATTTACTGCTTTTATTGTTTTGTACTTTGGTTTAAAAATGGATTTTATGCTTCCTTTTATTCCTTTCTCTTTTTCCTTTACCTTAAATTCTTTGTTTAAATTTTTTACCTCTATTATTTTCACTTTTTCTCATCCCCCTTTTTCTAATAAAACAAAAAAGCCTCACTAAGAAATCTTTTAAGACTCCTTAGTAAGACTTTATTTATCTTACTTTCTGTGTAAGTAATATTTTTATTACTCTTTACCGCTCAAGAATTTAATGCTTTAGGTAAACTCTTAAATTACATTTTCTATATTAACATACTTTTAGTATTCTGTCAACCTCTCTTTCTTTTTTGTGCATGGTATGCTACTTCTTCTTTTATTATATCTGGCGTTATTTCCGAAAATGCCTTTCCTATTTTTATTAATGTTCCAGGAAGTATCATAAATTTATTTTTTAGCATTTTATCTATTGCATATTGGGCTACTTTTTCACTTGATAATCCTGGTATTTTAAATTTTACATTCGCAGCCTTATTAAAATTTGTGTCTACTGGCCCTGGACATAGCAAACTTATTTTTACATTTGATTTTTTCTTTTTTAGTTCTTTTCTAACTGCTCTCGTTAGTGCAACAACATAATTTTTTGTTGCATAATATGTTGCCATTAGTGGTCCTGGCATAAATCCAGCTATTGATGCTACATTTAATATATTTCCTTTGTCTTTTTTTATCATGTCTTTTAAATATAGTTTTGTTAATATATGCACAGCTGTTATATTTGTATTTATCATAGTTATTTCTTTTTCTAAATCTGTTTCTGCAAATTCTCCAAATAAGCCAAATCCCGCATTGTTTATTAATACATCTATATTTTTTTCGTTTTCATACAATTTGTAGCAATTCTCTTTTATGTTTAAATCCATAGGGTATATTGTTATATTTATTTTATTGTTTTCTGTTTCTAGTTCATTTTTTATTTTAGTTAATCCATCTTCATTTCTAGCAACTAAAATTAGATTATAATTTAGTTTTGCTAAAATTCTTGCCATATCTCTTCCTATTCCAGAAGAACCCCCTGTTATTAAAGCTTTCATATTTAATTCTTCCTCCATCTATGGTTTATGTTTGTAAGGTATCCGGGTGTTTCTGCTGTGTCTATAACTGCATAGGTTTTGTCTGTTATATTATTGTTATATGTTGTTCCGTTGCCACCAATTATATTGGTACAATTCGAAAACATACTTGTTGAATTTGTAACCGCTGTTGTCGTCCATCCTGTGCTTGTCTCTGCATTAAATTCACTTACATATATTGTTGTTAAAGCTTTACAATTATTAAACATAGTTCTCATGGTTATTACATTAATTGTATTAAAGCCACTTAAATCTAATGTTGTTAAAGCCATACAACCACTGAACATAGTTTGCATATTTGTTACGCTACTTGTATTAAAATTACTTAAATTTAATGTTGTTAATGCTTTACAGTTATAGAACATTTCTAACATGCTTGTTACATTACTTGTATTGAATTTACTTACATCTAATGTTATTAATTTACTACAGTTTGAGAACATAGACTGCATATTTGTTGCACCATAAGTACTAAAGTTGTCAAAAGTTATTTTTGTTAATTGTGTTAAACTTTGAAATAAATATTGTGTTTCTGTGTTTGTAGCAATTACTCCATCACTTGTAAAAGTTAATTCATATAATCCATTTCTGTCTGTATCTGTGTAATATGCCATTATGCTCTCATCTTGTTTTTCTGATGCATCAAAAGTTTCTATTGTTCCTTCTGGTTTTTCTTTTCCTAATTTAAATTCTATTGTTTCTATTTTATTTTTTATTATTGTACTATTTAAATATTTTCCAGTTGGAGCTACTCTGCTAGCAGATATTAACCTATTTATCTTCTTGTTTTTATTAATATTTGTAAGGTATCCTGGTGTTGTTGCTGTGTCTATAACTGCATAGGTTTTGTCTGTTATATTATTGTTATATGTTGTTCCGTTACCGCCTACCAATTTAGTACAATTATAAAACATCAAATCAGATTTTGTAACCGCTGTTGTAGTCCAACCTGTATTTGTTTCCGCATTAAATTCACTAACATATATTGTTATTAAACTGCTACATCCATAGAACATCCAATTCATATCTTTTACATTACTTGTGTTAAAATTGCTAATATCTAATTCTGTTAGACTTTCACATTTATAAAACATAGAATGCGCACCTCCAACTCCTGTTGTGTCTAAATTACTTAAATTCAATTGTTTTAAGCTTGAACACTCATAAAACGTTGCATACATAGTTGTTAATTTATCGCTTGTTTTCCAATTTGATATATTTAATGTTTCAAGAGCTGTACAACTTGAAAACGTTTGGTGCATTGTTGTCACATTTTGTACATCCCAATCGTTTAAATCTAGTGATTTTAGGTTCTTGCAATTTGCAAATGTCCATTGCAGGTTTGTTATGTTAGTAGCAGTTACTCCTGATAAATTAAGTTCCTTTAACAAATTGCAATAGTAGAATAAGCATCTTATATTATTTTTTAATTTAAAATTACTTATATTCAAGCTTTCAAGGTTATTACAATGTTGAAACATGAATTCAAAATTATTTGTCTTTGTTGTATCAAAATGGCTTAAGTTTAAGCTTGTCAGTTTGTTACAGCCACTAAACATATATGACATATACACAACATTACTTGTGTTAAAATTACTTATATCTAGGTTTGTTAAATTTGTACATCCAGAAAACATTTTTGTAAAACTTACCGAAGCAGAAGTATCCCAATTGGATAGGTCTAAATTTTCTAGACTTGCACAATTTTGAAAAATGCCATCATCTGAAAACGCATTATTTTTACAGAAAAGTTTCACCTGACTAGTATTAAAGTTGCTTACATCTAAAGTTGTGAGGCTACTACAACCATAAAACATTCCGTACATCTCAGTTACACTTCTGGTATCAAAACCACTTACATCAAGTGTTGTTAATCCACTACACCCTCTAAACATGCTTGCCATACTTACCGCATTACTTGTATTAATGTTTTTTACATTTAAATTTACTAAACTTGAACATCCAGAAAACATTTTACAAAAACTTGTAGCCTTAGATGTATCCCAACTTGATATATCTATATTTTCTAAACTAGTACAGTCTTGAAAAGTCCCGTTAGCTCGCCATGCTTCATTACTGCAAAAAGATTTTACTTCACTGGTATTAAATTTGCTTACATCTAATGTTTTTATGCTGGCACAGTTATAAAACATCCCTTGAATGTCTGTTACATAGCTTGTATCAAATTTGCTCAAATTTATTTCTATTATTTCTTTGCAACCGCCAAACATAAAATTCATTTTATTTGCACCATATGTACTAAAATTGTCAAATTTTATGTTTTTTACGCTTGATAAATTTTGAAATAAATACCCTGCATCTTTATTTGTTGCTATTATTTCTGGACTTAAAAAGGTTAATTTATATAATCCATTTCCATCTGTATCTGTGTAATGCCCCATTATGCTTTTGTCTTGCTTTTCTGATGCGTCAAAACTTAATTCATTTATTGTGCCTTCTGGTGGTTGTGTTCCTTGTGCAAATTCTATTTCTTCTATTTTTTCTTTTGTTATTGTTCCTCTTAAATACGTTTTTGTTGCTTCTGAACTTGCAGTTGCCATTAGTCTATTTGGTTCTGCTATTTTAAAGTTTATATATGAGCTTAATATTGTTTTTTCTGGTATTGTTTGATTTTTATATTTAAATGTTATATATAGCTCTTTTGTTTCTTTTGCTCCTATTGTTTCTCCTATATTAAATCCACTTATCTCAAATACTATGTCTGGATTGTCATAAAATTCTTCGTCATACAGTACTGCTACAAATGGATATGTTTCTTCTGAATTGTTATATATTGTTACTTTATATTTTATTTCTGAGTTTGGGTTTTGTTCTGAAAGTGATATCAAGCTTTGTAGCATTGTTCCTCTATAGTATTCTATATTGGATGCATCTACGTTTGCATCTACTCCACTTACATATGTTACATCTGTTATGAATACTCCATTTTGTGTTGTTGCTGTTATTCCTCCTGTTATTTCTGCTGTTACAGAATTTATTGCGGAATAGCCTATTCCTATAAATAATATTGCTCCTAATAACACAAATAATATTAATGATTGTTTACTAAATTTTATATAAAATATTGGTGTGTGTACAGCACCAATAACTTTAAATTTCTTGTCGTTATATTTCACATTTTTCTCCTTGTGATCTTCTTTTTTAGTAATTTCTTCGAAGTGCGGGCGATTAAAATCGCCCCTACAACTTATTTCTTTGCTCTTTGTTTTTTATTTTTTGCTTTTTCTCTTAATTCATTCCTTATTTCTTTTACTCCTAATACATAAACAAATAAAACGTCATTATTTATTATCATAAATTTTGTTCTTTCTTCATTCTCTACATACATTAGTATAGGCGCTTGTATTGTATCTCTCATTTCTAATATTTCGTTAAATGTGCCTATTTTTAAAATTTTATAACCTTGTAAGTTTTCTTCGCTACTTATTTTTTGTATATTACTTTTATAGTTAAATAATATTTTTCTTAACTCTTGCTCGTACATAGTTTCTGCGCTTCTTGTTTCTAACACATATTTTATAAACATTAGTAATATTATTATTCCTATGGTTAAAATTGAAACTCCTGTTATTAAAATGTATGTTAGGTCACCATATTGGCTTTCTTGTATTAGCATTTTTCCTTCGCCTTTTACTACATTTGTTGCTATGCTTACATCTACTGTTTTGGTGGTTAGTGGTACATTTAGTGTCATTACCTTTTCATCTTTATTTACTTGGCTTCCATCATATTTATTTATTACATGTAAATACATATTTACAGATAAGGTACTATTAGTGTTACTTAAATTATATACTGTTATAAATTTACTTATTTTTCTGTTATATTCATTATAGTCTATGGTGAATTTTTCGTCTATTTCCAATTGTTTCGAGTTTGTTTCTGTTGCTGGTTTACTTGCTATTTCTTCTTCAATTGTATATATTGAGTCTTCTCTGCTACCTTCCTTTACCTCTATTTGGCTAAGTATTTTATAATCATATATATAGTCTTGTTCTTCTTTTAAATCTAATTTATATTTAAATTCGGCTTCTATATCTTTTATTATGCTTGCAACTACTCCTGTGCTTCCCTCCAAATATTCTCCTGTATAGAATTCATTTTCGTTTAGTCTTATTTTATATTCTACTTCTGCATTTTCTTTGTATTCGTTATAATAGTTTTTACTTAATATTGCATATGTTGCTATAAGAATAATAGCTACTAGTATTACTACAAAACTTCCTACAGCTAATTTTATTTTGTGTCTTCTTCTCTTTCTCTGATGTTGCAATATAGTATCTTGATTTACTTCTCCCATCTTTTTATCCTCCGATTTTTACTTATTAATTATGTCATTTAATAATAGTGTAATTTTTCCTATATATGGTATTTTACCTTTAACTATTCCAACTATGTTTTTTTGTGTTCTAAAGCCTTTATCTTCCTGTTGGTTTGCATCCCCTTTTGTATAATATCTTATTTCTTTTCCAACACTCTTTTTATCAATTATTCTATGAATCACAAAAACATTTTCCGTTTTAAATACAATTATTTCTCCTATTTCTAGTTCTTCTTTTTCATAGCGTTCATATATTATAATATCGCCTTTATTTATAGTACCTGTCATACTTCCTGTGCCTATTACTAAAGTTCCATATCTAAACCTGCAAGAAACTACCATTATTAGCAGTGATACTAATATACACAGTATTATGCATATTATCATTTCTTTTCTTTTTTCACTCACTGCTACAATCTGCACTCTTTTTGAGTACAAATTCTCTAGCAAAACATATGTCACGTATGGCACAACAATTCCTATTATTGCTCTAAATAATATATCTATGTCTGGTGTTATTGGTATAATATACATATACATTAATGTTATTATTCTATAACATATTACTGCTTTGTAATTTCCGTATTTTGTTACAATATAGTTGTACAGCACATTGTTAGCTATTGCAGTAAATATTGTATAGCTGACTAATGTAAAATAATCTTTTAATGTTTTTATACTGCTTATATTTGTTGATATTATTATTTCTAATAATATCATTGCTATTAAAATTATTAGATTAGCCTTTTTTTGTTGTTTTATTAATATCTGTTTTCTAATAATTTCTGATGATATTATTATTACTACATATGGTATTATATAGTTTATTATAGACCATTTGCTAAATTTTACTACAGAGCTATAAAAGCCCAATTTTATTCCTAGCATATATAAAATTGCTACATAAATTATAGCAATTGTACTTACTAAAAGTATCATCTGCTTTTTATATATAGTTTCTGTTTTTTGGCCTTTAATAAATTTTATTGCTATTACCATAAATACTAATAATACTGTCATTATTATTGTTCTTGTTATATATTCATTAAAAATGAGAGCTAAAAGGAGAACTAAAATTAATGAAAACTCTATTATATATAATCTAAGTCTATCACTATTCATAATTCCTCCTTTTGCTTTTCTTATCCATTTTAATAATTATGGTTGTACTGGATCTGCATTAATTGACATATTTACTGTTGTTGCTACTGGATCATCAGTTACTGGTGTTTTAATTAGTTCAACTGTTAGTTCTACTTCTACAGTTGCATCTTTTGCTAATTCCATTGTATTGTTTTCTGCTAATCCTGTAACTGTTTTTGTAGCTTTAAAATAAGTTGTGTTTTCAACTACTGGGTCATTTACAGTTAATTTAGCTGTTAAATCTGGGCTTGCATTTTTTATTGTGTATTTAGCTGTTACTTTATCTCCTTTTGCTGTTAAGCCTGCAACTTCAAATTTAGCATTTGTATCATCTGTTAATGTTGCTGTTGCTGTTACACTTGCGTCAAGGTTTTCACCTTTTGTTACTGTAGGAGTACCTTCAAATCTTACTACAAAGTTTCCTTGTTTAGTTGTTGCACCTGCAGTACCAGAGATTTTCAAAGGTATAGTTGTTATTGCTGCATATCCAATTCCTATTGCTAATATAGCAACTAGCACTACTATCCCTATAACTTTCTTTTTATTATTCATGATTTTTCCCTCCTTTGTTTATATAATACTATTTATTAATCTATAAATCAATACTTTATGTTTTGTAATTTTCTTTAAATGAGTGAAAAATGTGTCATTTAAGCCTGTTCCACATCTTATGTTACTTTTATATTACATTTATATTACTTTTATATTACAAGTTTCCTAAGATTTTTCAACAAAAAAAACAGCCAGATTTTATATTCTGGTTGTTCGCAATAAACACCCTAAATAGGGTGTCTATAATTATATCCAATTTCTAATATATTTAGTTTTAATTATTTATATCCACATTAGCCAATTAATAAAAAAATATACTAATATGGTTAAAATTATTGTTAGCAATACAGCCTGTCCTTTATTCTGTTCTTTATATGCTCTATGTATTAAAGATATCATTTCATATACAATGATTATTACTACATTAGACATTACACTAATAATTACTCCAATAAGCATTGTAAATATAAATGCAGACAACCCATTAAATTGAATAGAAATCCACGTAGCGCCACCTTCTATACCGACTATTGCATTAAATATTGCCCAAACAAAGCACAACGCAAATTCTACTAATAGAATCTTACCAATTATTTTACCAATTTTTTTATTTCTATTTTTGTTTTCTTCATTCAATATATACACCTTCTGTTTGGTAGCGAGGGGGGGATTCGAACCCTCGACCTGTCGGGTATGAACCGAATGCTCTAGCCAACTGAGCTACCTCGCCATATAATAAAATTAAAAGCCCCATATAGTGTATGGTGGCTTGAAGTGGAATCGAACCACTGACACGAGGATTTTCAGTCCTCTGCTCTACCAACTGAGCTATCAAGCCAGTTATTTTTGCCTATATAATAAAAAAATGGCGACCTGGAACGGGCTCGAACCGTCGACCTCTAGCGTGACAGGCTAGCGTTCTAACCAACTGAACTACCAGGCCGTAAATGGTGGGCGCAACAGGGCTCGAACCTGTGACCTCCTGCTTGTAAGGCAGATGCTCTCCCAGCTGAGCTATGCGCCCATTTACCACCGACGAGATTTAGTATACTAAATTTACTTTAATATGTCAATAGTTTTTTTAGATTTTTTTCATTATTTTTTTATTGCTTAATTTTACTGTAGAATTATAGCTAAAAATATAGAATTATTTCATATATAAATTGAGTTATTTAAATGATAAAAGCTATACAAAACTTGTATAGCTTTTTATGCTTTACTGCAAATTCAGCTTCTTAGGTATTGGTTCACCATTTAAAGGATTAACAATATATATAATATTATTCTCAATAATTATATCTTGAGTATCAATATTGAATAATGCTAAATTTTGTTTATTAAACATTATACCTACAATCTGATTATAAACTTCTTCTATTGTTTTTTCTGTTATAAAAAACATCATTGCACAAGTTTTTTCAGGGTAAGTACAATCCTCTATTGGTGTATCCTGGCTTATTCGAAAAATTTTGGTTGAGAGTATCCCCTCATTTCTTAAATAGCATACTAAATACCGTTTTTTATTAGCATTCAAGCATCTCATCTCCTTTAATTTTTTTTCATAATAACTGTCTGACCTACAGCTGCAAAAATAAGGATATCTGCACACTTTTGCTTTATTATTATAGCACAATTTTATGTTAATTGCAATACATCAAATATATTTGCTTTATTTCAATAGCTATATTTAGTGCTTTTGACATATTATTTTTCTTCTAGTATTGTTATTAATTCATTATTCGCATCAAATTTCACTTTTGCTCCTATAGGAATTACTATCTTATCACAATCATGTCCAAAATCATCGCACTTAATTATTGGAAAATCAAATTCTTTTAAATGTCTCATAAATATATCTTCAATTTTTGTATTTTCTGTATCTGCATCATAATGACCTATCCATAATCCTTTAATCTTATCAAAAACTCCATGATATTTTAATAATCCTATATATCTATCTGTTAGTTCAAAATTTGTTGTTTTTGAATAAACTTCTAAAAACAAAATTTTATCAGTTAAATCTGGAAAGTATTCTGTATTTAGTAATGTAACAATACTTGGAACATTTCCTCCAACTATAATTCCTTCAGTGCATCCTTTTTTCAATACTTTATATTGACTGTTTTTATCTATATTTCCTATAGTTCCATCTATTAGTGTTTTTTTAAATTGCTTAAGCTCAAATTCTCTGTTTAATTTCTTGCCTAAATCCACCATTTCCAGATGATGATAAGTGATTAGTCCTGTTTTTGTATATATGGCTTCTAGATAATTAGTAGCATCACTATATCCACATATTATTTTAGGATTTTTCTTTATATTTTCATAGTCAATTAATCCTAAACAATTAAAACTATTATCTCCACCCATAGCTGAAATTATGGCCTTTACTTCTTTGTCAGCAAACATATCATTTATGTCAGAAGCTTTTTCTTCTGGAGTTGCAGAATATCCCCATGTGTTTTTATATATATTGTGGGATAACTTTATATTAAATCCCATATTTTCAAATATTTTAATACTATTATTTAAATATTCTTTATACCTTTCTGTTATTGGATTTGATGGTGCAATTATACCTATTGTATCTCCTTTTTTTAGTCTTTCTGGTTTCATATTATAATAACTCCTATAATTTTATATTTTTTACATTTATTGCTTTTATCCCGTTATTAATTAAAAGTTCAACAATATCTTGTTTATCATCTATAAATAGTACTTCATCTAAACTGCAGTTATTTATTTTTTTAAGAATTTTTACTCCTTTTACTTTTAACTCTTGCGGTGATGTAGAAAATATTTTTATATCTTCACCATAATATTTGTTAATAAAGGCTTGTTTTGCTGCTAAATGAAATGTGAATTTCATACCAGATAAGCAGTACATTTTAATCTTTCTGTTTTTTAAATCATTAATAAATTTATATAATGATTCTGACCTTATGCAAGGTTCTATTTCATCATAAAAAAGAGCCGGATTAGTATAGGCATTAAAATAAAAATTCACAAAGTTTTCTTCACTTTCATCACGATTCTTAGCAAAATCTTTATTTTTATGAATGGCTAATGTATCATCAAAGTCAAAAATAACTAACTTTATATTGTCTAAATTTATATCTTGTAATTCCATACTCTATTCTCCTTTAGTGAGTAATTTATTATTATTTTCATTACTTATATATACTTTTAATAATTCTTCATCAAAATTTAGAATCATATTTTCATTTTTATAATTTGACTTCATTTTAACATATAACTATTTTTTCACAATAAAAAATTTATAATAATATACCTTATAGATAGTAAAAAAGAAAGATGAACAAACTGTTCATCTTTCTTTCAGGTTAATTACATTTACAATCATTAGAACTTATTGGGTTATTTGTTGTATCCACCAAATTGTTTAAGTTATTCATATAAAATCTTTTTTGTGCTAGTTTATCTTGTACTCCTCTTAATGCTTCACCAAATCTTTGAAAGTGTACTACTTCTCTTTCTCTTAAATATCTTAAGACATCTACAACATCTGGCTCATCTGCACATAAATCTATTAATTTTTCATAAGTTGCTCTAGCTTTCTGTTCTGCAGCTAAATCTTCTTGTAAATCTGCTATTGGATCTCCTTTTACTGCTATTGTTGCAGCTGACCATGGGGTTCCGGCTGCTGATTGAGGATATACTCCCCATCCATGATCAGTATAGTATGCTCCCCAACCTGCTTTTTCCATTTCTTCTGCTGATGATCCATCTGTCAACTGATGGACCAATGCTCCTACCATTTCTAAATGGGCTAATTCTTCTGTACCTATATCATTTAATGTTGCTTTTGATTTTTGATCTGGCATTCCAAATCTTTGAGATAAGTATCTAAGAGATGCCCCTAATTCTCCATCTGGACCCCCATATTGAGATATTATTACTTTTGCAAGTTTAGGATTTTTACATTTTATATTTATTGGATATTGTAACATTTTGTTATATGTCCACATTAAAAATTCCCCCTTTCCCATGGCCATGGTTCTTCTAACCATCTCCATTTGTTGCATGGACATTCTATTGTAAGTGGTCCATATACTTTTTGATATTTGTCTTTTAAATTTCTTAACATTTTACAATATTCTTTGTGTAAGCAAATTGCTTTTTCATCCTCTGGATGTGTATTTAAATATAAAGATATATCTGTTACCGCAAATTGATATGCTTTTATTTTCATTGCCATATCTTCTCTACTTAGTTCTTTATTACATTCTGAATTCATTATCCATTGCACCCCTTTCCAATATTATTGGTAGCCTTTATATATTCAATTTCTTCTATTGATTGATTTGGGCAATAAGGGCTCACTAGTTCTGGAAATATTGTTCCATTATTTAATCCAACTTCTGGTTTAAACACTTGATTCATTTGTTGTATCGGAACATAACTTTGACCTAACATAGGATTTTCTGGAAATACATTAAATTCATCTTCAAATCCACATGCACATTCATTCATATTCATATTTGTGTCATAATAATTAGGAATATTATTACATTTTGTTTCTATATCTTCTTCATTAAACATCATATTAGAGCAGTTGTTACATTGTCTTGTAAAATAGCCATTATTTTTATAAAACATATTATAATTCCTCCTTAAGTATTTTTCATAATATATAATATGTTCTATTTCGTCAAAATGTCACAAAAATAGACCCTCGCAAGGGTCTATCTCTTAAATTTTTATTAATTAGATTTTTAATACTCCATCTATTACTTGATTTTCAGAACTATTATTTAATATTTTAGCTCCTCCTGAAATAACTACTATATCTCCTTTTTCAAGTATATTTTCTTTTAATCTTTCAATTCCAGTTTCTATTGTTTCATCTATTGTTGCTTTTCCTTCTACTAATATAGGGAATACATTCCATGATAATCCTAATTGATAATAAGTATTTTTATTATCTGTTATAGCAAGTATTGGGCATTCTGGTCCCATTCCTGCTAAGTTTCTTGCTGAATCTCCTGTATTTGTATAAACTACTATTGCATCTGCATTTAAATTTTTAGCTGTTGCTGTTGCAATATATGCAACATGTTTTTTAATATCTTCTCTAGCCATATTTAAAGTTTTATTTTCAAATCTTTTCCAGTAATTAATATCGCTTTCTACTGCGTTTGAAATTTTATCCATTGTTTTTACACATAAATCTGGATGTTTTCCCATTGCAGATTCTCCTGAAAGCATGATTGCTCCAGTTCTATCATATACAGCATTTGCAACATCGCTAACTTCTGCTCTTGTAGCTCTTGGATTTGTGCTCATTGATTCTAACATTTGTGTTGCTGTTATTACTGGTTTTCCTACTTCATTACATCTTTTTATAAATCTTTTTTGTATAACTGGCACTTGTTCAAATGGTACTTCTACAGCCATATCTCCACGAGCAACCATTATTCCATCAGAGGCTTCTAATATTTCTTCGAAGTTATCAATTCCTTCTTGACTTTCTATTTTTGATATTATTTTTATGTGTTCTCCACCATTTTTTCTTAATAATTCTCTAATAGCTTCTACATCTGATTTTCTTCTTACAAATGAAGCTGCAATACAATCAAATCCTGCTTTTACTCCATTTGTTATATCATTTATATCTTTTTCTGATAATGCTGGTAAGTTTAAAACTAATCCAGGAACATTAACTGTTTTTCTGCTTCCTAATTTTCCTGTATTTAAAGCTGTACATTCAACATCTTTTCCAACGATTTTGTCAACTCTAAATTCTATTGCCCCATCATCTACTAATATTGTAGAACCTGGCTTTACATCTTCTGATAACCCTTTATAGCTTATTGAAGTTTTTGTAGCATCTCCTATAACATCATCATAAAGGAATGTAAATTTTTGTCCTTCTTCGATTACTACTTTTTCATCTCCTGATTCTTGTTTTCCTGTTCTTATTTCTGGTCCTTTTGTATCTAGCATTAAAGGAATTGGTTTATTTAATGCCTCTCTTACTTTTTTTATTGTTGCAATTTTAGTTGCATTTTCTTCGTATCCACCATGTGAAAAGTTTATTCTTGTTACATTCATTCCTGCATTAGATAATTTTGTTAACATTTCTTCACTTTCACTTGCTGGTCCTATAGTACATACTATTCTTGTTTTTCTTAGATTTTCTTTGTTCACTTTTTATTCCTTCTTTCTTAAAAAATCTTATATAGTATATCACACTAATTAAATGATATTCAAGTATTTTGATGATTTTATTTAAAAATTGTAGAGGCGGAACGCTATGTCCGCCCATAAAAATATCAAAATTACTATTATTTAATGTAAATAATTATTACAAATTATGCTGTTATCCATTTTATTAAGTTTAAGTTTTCTGGATCTAATATCATATTATGTCTTGGCATAACTCTAAATGTATATCCATAACTTCCACCTGTTGATAATTCTAATTTTGCTTTATATAAATACTCTCTTGTTTCATCATTTGCCTCTGCTAAGTCCATTGGTATTACTACTATATCTTCTATTCTTCCGTTTTCTGTTATTCTTCCAGCATACACTTCTACTGTAATATTTTCAGCTGATATATCTGGTAGAGTTACTTTGCAGTTTACTTCTATTTTGTTTCCTGCATCTATTGATATATTATCTAGATTATTTATTTGTTCTATTTTTATTTTATCCCAATTAATTAACATTTTACTCTTCCACTCGTTTAAATCTGCAACATTTGAAAGATCTTTATAATATTTATCTGTTAAGTTAATTAATGGCATATATAACTTATCTGTATAATCACTTACCATTCTAGAAGTACTATATCTTCCTCCAGTTGAAATTATAGAGTTTTTCATTATTCTTAACCATTTTGAAGATATTCCGTTTTTATCTTTATCATAATAAGTTGGTATTATTTTTTTCTCTAAAACATTATATATACTTGTTGAATCTGCATCGTCTTGAATTTCGTATGATTCATATTCATCATTTGTTCCTATTGTCCATCCATTTTTTGAATCATATCCTTCTGCCCACCATCCATCTAATACACTGAAGTTAATAACTCCATTTACAGATGCCTTTTGTCCACTAGTTCCAGATGCTTCCATAGGTCTTCTTGGGTTATTTAGCCATACATCTACACCACTTACCAAATACCTAGCAATTCCTATGTTATAATTTTCTAATACAAATATTTTTCCTTTGAATTGTGGTTTCATTGATATTTCATGAATATATCTAATTAAATCCTGTCCTTCCTTATCTGCTGGATGAGCTTTTCCTGCAAAAATTAATTGTACTGGTCTATTTTCATTATTTAAAATTTGTGTTATTCTTTCTAAATCTCTAAATATTAGTGTTGCTCTTTTGTATGTTGCAAATCTTCTAGCAAAACCTATTGTTAAAGCATTTGGATTTAACTTAGAAACTATTTCGTTTATTTCTTCGTAGCTTACTCCATTTGCTCTCAATCTATTAGTTACATTTTCTTTGACTAGATTTAATAATTTTTCTTTTCTTTTTAAATGTTCTGACCAAAGTTTTTCATCTGGTATATTATCAATTTTTTTCCATGTATCTTGTATTTGAATACTATCTTGCCAATATGGTATTAAGTATTTGTTATATAATTCTTTTAAATTTGGTGCAAGCCATGTGCAAGTATGTATTCCATTTGTAATATATGTAATTGGTGATTCATTTGGTGCAATTTCTGGCCAAACATCTCCAAATAGCTCTCTTGATACTGCTCCATGAAGTTTGCTTACTCCATTTTTCTTTCCTGCTATTTTTAATGCTAAAATTCCCATGTTAAAACCGGCTTCTAAAGAGTCATTTGGTTTTGTTCCTAAATGTAAAAATGTATCTTTATCTATTCCTAGTTTTGTCCAGTATCCTTTAAAATATTTTTCTATTAAATTCATTGGAAATATATCATTTCCAGCAGGAACTGGAGTATGAGTTGTAAATACTGTTTTTGCAGAAGTAATGTCTCTTGCTATATCAAATGAGACTTTCTTTTCTTTTATTATATTTTTTATAACCTCTATTAATAAAAATGATGAGTGACCTTCGTTCATATGATATATATTAGGGTCTAAGCCTAAAGTTCTTAATAAATTTACTCCACCCATACCTAATACTATCTCTTGTTGTATTCTCATTTCTTGGTCTCCACCATACAATCTAAGAGTAATATTTCTATACATTTCATCTGTATTTTCAGGTATATCAGAGTCTAACAAATATAATTTTACTCTACCAACATTTATTTGCCATACTTTTAGATATAAATTTTTGCCTGGTAATTTTAACAATACTTTTAATTCATCACCTTTTTCATCTTTTACTGGACTGATTGGCAAATGCATTAAATCTATATCTTTATATATACTTTGTTGGTTTCCAAATTTATCTATTTTTTGGTGAAAATATCCATTTTTGTATAAAAGTCCAACAGCAACTAATGGTACTCCTAAATCGCTAGCAGATTTAAGATGATCTCCTGATAATATTCCTAAACCCCCTGAATAAATTGGAACAGTTTCATCTAATCCATATTCTGCTGAAAAATATGCTATTACATCATTTTTTTCATTTGGATATTTTTTTGCAAACCATGTATTTTTACTATTCATATATCCATCAAAATCATTAACAATTTTATCATATTGTTTTAATATTGCTTGATTAATTGCTGCTTGTTCTAATTTTTCCTGAGAAATTAATTTTAAAAATTTTACTGGATTTTTGTCTACTTTTTCCCACAAATCTATATCTATTTCTTTGAAAAGTTTTAAGACTTCTGTATTCCATGACCACCATAAATTATTAGCTATTTCTGTTAATCTATTGATTCTTTTAGGTAATTGTGGATTTACTGTTATTCTATTGAACATGTACATTTTAAATTTCCTCCTAAGTATATTAAATCTTTTATCTTTTTGTATTTTTTAATATAATTATTATCTATTAAATCTATAAAAAAGTCAAATGTTTTTATATTATTTTTTAATAAAGGTGCAAAATATATTTTTATAATATTTTGCACCTTTAAATCAATTATAATTTTCTGTTTCTTCTTCTAAAATTGCAATTCTACTTTCTAAATTTTTTAGTATTATTTTATCATACTCTGTAAGACTATTTAATTTATCAATTTGATATTTTCTTTCTTCTGATTCATTTTTTATTTTGTTTTCGACATTTTGAATTGACTTTGATATATCTACTTTTATCTTTAAATTATTTATCTTTTTCTCTATTCTATCTTCTATTTTATCTATTCGTTTATTTAATTGTTCGGAAATATCTATTATGCATTTTTCTAAATTTTGGGTTGCTTTTAATATTTCTTCTTCATTTCTCATATATTAGTTCTCCTTTCATATATACTACCATTTAACAAATTATTTCCCAGTTCGTGGCAACTTTTTATTTACTATTTTCTCTTTTACAACTGTATTCCAAATGCTATCATTTTTCACATCATAATTATTATATTTTCCTAATATGCTTGTTTTGTTAACAATTACTTCTTTTTCTTTTAAATTGCTATTTACTTTTGTAATTATTGTTGGGGCAACTATAGTTTCAAATCCTATTTCAGCCTTTCCATATTCTATTTTTATTTCTTCTATTATTTCATTCTTTTTTAAGTTAATTGTTGTAAAATCTAAATATTCGCTCTTATTAGTATTTGCTTCTTTTACTAATTCATAATCTCTCATATTTGTTTTATAAAATATCTTATAATTCTGTGTTTGGTTATATGTTCCTGTTATCATTTTTGTAATTTTTTCTTTTTGGAATGGTATATACTCTATCCAAGTTAATTCTTCTATTGCAACATTTCCACTATTTTTTATTGAAAATTCATATTTAATTTCTTCATTTTTGTATGCTTCTTCTGGTCCTGTTTTTTCTATATTTATTTTTGGAACTGCTGGTTGGTTTTCTATGTAAACCCTTTTGATTTCATTATTATTTTCTATTCTAGCAAAATAATCTAAATTGTTTAATAAATAATTTTTATTTGTGTTTTTTTCTTTTATTTTATATCTACCTATTTCAAGCAACTTAGATGTTGCTTCACCATTTGCATTTGTTATTATTGTATCTACTAGTTCATTATTATCATTGTATATTTCAAATTCAATATTTTCTATTGGCATTCCTTTTTTTATTTTTAATATTTCACTATCTCCATTGCTAGTTTTTATAATTTGGATTTTTCCTTTTTTCCTTTTATTTTTTATGTTACATGTATGTGTTATATTGTTTTGTACTTCTACTTCTATTAATTCATTATTTAATAAATATTTATTATTTGTTCTAACTTCTTTTAAATAGTATGTTCCTATTGGTAATTCTTTACTTATTGCATGTCCACTTCTATTAGTAAGTATTTTATCCACAACTTTATTTTTAGAATCCAAAACTTCAAATTCTACTCCTTCTATCTTTATTTTGCTATCTTCTTCATCTGTTTTATATACTTCTATTCTTCCTTTTTTTAATTCATTTTCTAAAACTATCTTTGTAGTTTTGTTATATTCTATTTTTGTTTTTATTATTTCTTTTAGTAGATTATAATTATAGTTTGTTTCTATTTCCTTTATTTTTATTTCTCCTATTTTAATATTGTTTATTTCTAATATGCCATTTTTATCAGTTCTCTTTATATATTTTGTTCCATCCTTATCTTCTATTTCAAATTTTACATTTTCAAGTGAAATACTATTATTATCTTTATCCACTTTTACAATTTTTAAATTGCCCTTTTTATGAACATTTTTTATATTCATTTTAACTTCTTCGTTATTTTTTATTTCTACATTATAAAGTTCTTCATTTAATAGATAATTAGTATTTTTTCCAAGGTTTGTTTCTTTTATTTTATATTCTCCTATTGGTAATTTTGAACTTACAGCTTCTCCATCTTTATTAGTTACTAATTTTTCTACTATTCTATTGTTTTTGTCTATAATTTTAAACTCTACTCCAGATATTTTTATATTACTATTATCAAAATCTTCTTTTATAATTTTTATAGTTCCTTTTTTCTTTTCGTTTTGAATAAAAAACTCTGAAGTATTATTCCATTTAACAATGATTTCTTTATCTACACATAAATTATATTCTTTTTTAGTTCTTGTTTCTTTTAATGTATAGTTTCCAATATTTATATTGTTTATCTGTGCTTTTCCATCTGCATCTGTTATTAAATGTGCTACATTATTATTATTAGAATCAATCAGATCAAACTCTATACCTCCTAATGTAATATCATTATTATCTTTATCTACTTTTATGATTTTTAAATTTCCTTTTTTATGTTTATTTGTTAGCTCTTTTATAATAGTTTCGTCATATCCAATTTTTATATTGTGCTTTTCTTTATCTAATATATAATTTGCATCAGTCTCTACTTCTTGTATTTTATAATTTCCGCTATATAGATTATCAAAAACAATTTTCCCGTTTTCATCAGTAACTTTTGTTTTAATAATCTTATTGTTAGAATCAGTTAGTTGATATTTAACATTTTTTATTGGCTTATTAGATTCTTCATCCTTTTTTATTAGTTGAATACTTGAAATATTTGTATGTTCTTCCATTTTTCCAATGTTTCCTGCTGGTTCATATTCTTTATATGTAATAGCATAATCTTGGACTTTAGAATTTGGTGCTTTTCCAAAATATATTGGATATGTTTTGCATTTGCCTTTTACATTTATAACTCCAGAAATATCACCAATAATGTTTTCCTTTTTTATCATAATTCTAAAATTTTCATTTGGTTTAAATTGTGTTTTTTCATTTCCTTTTTCATCTGCCACATATGTATCCTTTGGAAAATTTTTTATACTTTCTACGCTATATTCAGAAATATTAACATTTGAATTTACCTTGTATTCTTGAAAATACCATGTGCTGTTGTATTTAGAAAATTTTCCACTTTTTGATATTTTTAGATCTGCTTCATGCTTTGTTTGAGTTCCATTTTTTCCTATTTCTGAAATTTTATAAATAGCATCTACTATTTTCTTTCCCTTACTATTCTTTCCTTTATAAAAACTTTTTACATCTCTATTTAACATTACACTATTTACAGCTTGCTTTGTGGCCACATACGCATCATCTTCTGTTTCTACTCCTAATTGTTCTGGTGTTTTATATGGATATCCATTTACAATTGTTCTCCAAATTTTCTCATCTGATAATAGCTCGGATATTTCAACTATATACCCTCCAACTTCATCAACTCCATTAACTCCATGTTTAACACAATATGCTGGATATTTCTTTCCATCTTCTATATAACAAATATAGTTACATATTATATCGTGCCATGTACCATCTTTATTAAAATATTGTATATTAGTTGTAATTTTATGATCTTTCTTTAAATTTGCCTTTGTAATTTCAGTAGTTGCAATAACCACTGCTGATAAATTTTGCATAATCATAATACTAGCAATAAATATTTTAAATAATTTATTTAAAATTTTCTTCATACTTAAATTCCTTTCTAGCTTTCAGTAGCTTGTATACATAATCTTTGATTTTTCTTATTTGCTACACAAGTTACTAGTGTTAATTTATTTGTTCCATCATCTTCTAAAAGCTTCCAATCTGTTTCATAAATAACAGCTTTTTTATTCACTTTATACTTTCTTGTAAAAAATTTGGTTTTGTATACTAATATATCTCCCTTTTCTAATTCATTAATACGCGCAAAATATGAATATTTATTTAATCTATTATGTGCCGCAAGTCCTATATTTCCGTCATATTTTGCTGTTTCAGAAATATGACCTATATATTCTTTTAGTATCTCATTACTGCTTCCTTCTTTTACACTGGCCAATAATCCAATTTTTTCTATTTCTAAAACACCTAATATATTCTCATTAAATATATCTTCTTCTTTGTTGTATATAATATTTTCATATTCTTTATCTGTTGTAATTTCACTAATATCTGCTAAATCATATTCATGATTAGACCATAAATAGACAATACTTAATAATAGTAATAAAATTATTACTATAGCAAATATAATTATTAAATTTTTCTTCATAAAACCTCCTTTCTTGGATATTTTTTACATCTTCTTTTTTATTGGAAATTAAAAAGATTTAAATAAAAATTATGTTTTTACTAAGTTGCACTGATAGATAAAATGAACAAATTTAATTACATATAATTATAACTACTAATTTAATAATTAGCAATAAAAATCGTATGCCATAAAACGACAAAATCCGCTAAAGCGGATTTTTATAGTCACAATATTTTTATTCTTTACTCTTCAAAAGCTTTCTTATCTGGATTCCACCATCGTTGTTCTATAATAATATTATTTTTATCTTTGATTCCCTCATAAATACTTTTGCAATTAGGGCAATTATAGAAGAATCTATATGATTTATTTTTTAATGTTTCATAATCACTATACATTAATGAATTACAATATCTACATATACAACTCATTATATATAAATCCCCCTAATATTATTAATTTAAAAATTCTTCTATTATATCTCCAATTTTTTCACATGCATGTCCATCGCCATATGGATTACAAGCTTTACTCATTTTTTCATATTCCGATTTGTTTGTTAAAAGCTCTTTAAAATTATTATATATATTTTCTTCTTCTGTTCCTACTAATTTTAATGTACCTGCTTTTATACCTTCTGGTCTTTCAGTTGTATCTCTCATAACTAGCACCGGCTTACCTAATGATGGTGCTTCTTCCTGTATTCCTCCACTATCTGTTAATATTAAATATGATCTTGATAAAAAGTTATGGAAATCCAATACTTCAAGTGGCTCTATCAATCTAATCCTATCATCATTTCCTAAAATTCTATTAGCACATTCCCTCACAACTGGGTTTTTATGTATAGGATAAATAACCTTAACATCTGAAAATTCATCAACAATTCTTCTTATTGCTCTAAACATATTCTCCAATGGTTTTCCCAGATTTTCTCTTCTATGTGCTGTTAGCATTATTAATCTACTATCTTGTGCCCATTCCAATTCTTTATTCTCATAATTTTCTTTCACAGTTGTTTGCAAGGCATCAATAGCTGTATTTCCTGTAACAAATATTTTATTTTTATCTTTTCCTTCATTAATTAAATTTTGTCTAGACATTTCTGTAGGTGCAAAATTCAATTCAGAGATTATTCCTGTTGCTTGCCTATTGAACTCTTCTGGATATGGTGAATATAAATTATATGTTCTCAATCCGGCTTCAACATGTCCAACTGGAATTTGCATATAAAAGGCTGATAATGCTGTAGCAAACGTAGTAGTAGTATCACCATGAACTAATATTAAATCAGGTTTAACATTCTCTAAAACACTCTTTATTTTTAACATTATATTTGATGTTATATCAAATAAAGTTTGTTTATCTTTCATTATATCCAAATTATAATCTGGGACAACCTCAAAACAATCTAAAACCTGTTGCAACATTTCTCTGTGCTGTCCTGTAACGCATACTATAGTTTCAATGTTTTTTCTTTTTTTTAATTCTTTAACCAAAGGGCACATTTTTATAGCTTCAGGTCTTGTGCCAAAGACTAACATAACTTTTTTCATATTTATCTCCTACAATTTATATACTTTATCTAATCCATTACATATATTCTGTGTATCTAATACAATTTTGTCTTTCAATTTACCAATATTTTCTTTAATTTCATCATGTTTAACCATAACAATAACCATATCAACATCATTTAAAAATTGATCTAAATTATGATACTGATTTTTAACAATATCTTTTGTTATATAAGGATCATACACTTTTAAAGGTTCAGCCAAATGTGATTCTTGATGCTCTAATAATTGTAATGTTGGACTCTCTCTAAAATCATCTACATTTTCTTTGTATGTTAATCCATATATTCCAACTCTTTTATAATCTTTTAATCCCTTTTCTTTTATTATATTAGCTGCTCTAGCCAATACATACTCTGGCATTGAATCATTTACCTTCATTGACTCCCATATAACTTTAGTTAAGGATGGATAATCTCCAACCAAAAACCATGGATCAACTGAAATACAGTGTCCACCAACACCTGGACCTGGATTTAATATATTTACTCTTGGATGCATATTACATATTTTAATAATTTCATAAACATCCATATTGTCATGTCTACATATTTTTGCAAGTTCATTTGCAAATGCTATATTTACTGCTCTAAATGTATTTTCAACAACTTTAGTCATTTCGGCACTCTTTATATCTGTAACAATAACTTGTCCATCTGTAACTTTTCTATAAATCTCTGCAATTTTTTCTCCAATATTTTTATCATCTGCTCCTATTGTTCTAGAGTTATGTTGTAATTCATATACCATATTTCCAGGTATTATTCTTTCAGGTGCATGTACTAAATTAATATCTTCTCCTATTTTAAATCCTTTTTTTTCAATTATTGGTCTCACAAACTTATCTATAGTTCCTGGTGATACTGTTGATTCAATAACAACTGTTGCCCCTTCGTTACAAACTTCCATAACATTCTCTACTGCTGCACATACATAACAAGCATCTACTTTTTTACTAAATTTATCATATGGTGTAGGAACTGCCACTATGTATACATCTGTTTTTTCATATTCTGTTGTAAATTTTATTCCTTTATTGACTGCATCATTAAACAGTTCATCTAATCCTTTTTCTTCAAAAGTTAATTCTCCTCTATTTAATTTCTCAACTAATTCTTTATTATAATCTGTACCAATAACTTCAACATCATTAGCCGCAAACATCAAAGCTGTTGGCAATCCTATGTAACCTAATCCTACTACATTAATTTTCATTCTAATATCTCTCCTTTACTTTTTATAGTAATTGCTAAATTAATAGCATCTAATACACAATCTTCCATAGAACAATATTTCCATGCTCCATATCTACCAATGCAAAAAATATTATTTTTATTCATTTCTTTCATTATTTTTTTTATAGCTTTATTATGTTCATTATTAATATGAACATATGCTGGATCCATAATAATAGTAGCAAATTCTTCTAATTCATTTGCTTTTGTTATTCCTAGTTTTTCTAGATTTTCTAAGGTTTTTTTCAGTTGTTCTTCTATATCTATTTGAGCATCTTTTTTAAATCCAATTTCAATATACATACTTAGTTTGTCTGATAAAAGGATATTGTTATAAAAACCAATTCTATAAAAATTCACCTCTTTATCTGGAATATAAATCCAATGTTCTTTATGTTTTGTTCCATTCTTAAAGCCTAAATTAAAAACCAAAACTTTGTTATATGAAAGTATCTTTTCTAATTTTTCATATTCTGCATTATTGAATAATTTTAAGAAATTATTAAATGGCATAGTATTAATTAAATATTCATATTTAATTTTTTGTTTATCTTTAGTGATTACATATTTTTCATCTTCATTAATTTCTTCTATCTTTGCGTTTAACATAACATTTTCTTTATCTAATTCATTAAATATTGCATCTATATAACTTTGTGCTCCATTCTTCGGATATAAAAATCTATTATTATAAGAATCATCATGATTACTTTTCATATTGTTAATAATTTCATTTATATTTGCATAAGGAAAAAATCTCCCCATTGCATCTTTGTCTAATTTTTTCAAATCACACGCATATAATTTCTCATTATATGGTTTTAAAAATTTATCGACTATAGATTTTCCAAATTTTCCATATAACATATCTAAAAAATTATTATAGTTTTCTTTTTCTTCCTTATTATATAAATCATATAAACAATCGATAAATTCCTTTTTATTTAATTCATGTATATTCGATTGAAAAGGATAATCTATTTTTTTTCCTTTATATAGTATTTTAGTGTTTTTTTGTTGGCTTACTAAATTATTTTTACCTATGCGTTCTACAAATTCGTTCATCAATTTTTTTTCTTTAAAGTGATAAAAATGTCCTGCAAAATCCCATATAAAGTCTCCTTTCTTTATTGTTTTACAATATCCTCCAACTTGATTCTCCTTTTCTATTATCATATAATCTTTTTTTATTTTATTAGCAAATGTCAAGCCACTAATTCCGGCACCTATAATTAAATACTTTATATTTTTTTCTTTCATTTTTTTTTCTTCTCTTTCATTAACTTTATTAAAATATTTCTTAACTTTTGTTTTATTGTATTTATTTTATAATTTTCTATTACATATTTATGTCCTTCTTCATTAAATCTAGGTTTTTTTGAAATAATATCATTTATTTCCTTATATAATTGTTCATTATTTGTAACATGTCTTGTAAAAGGATACTCATAACAGTAAATTACCTCTTTTCCTTTAATTAACGCCTCTAGTAGCATTAATGATAATCCATCATGTTGAGGTAACCTAATTAGTATAGTTGTTTTATCATACAAATCATCCATTTCTGATTTTGAAATTTTTCCTAGAAAATATACATTTTTTAAATTTAGCATATCAATATCATTTCCAACTATGTAAAACTTAATATTTTCAAACTTTTTCGCAGCATATTTTAAATACGATATTCCATAAAAATCTTCACTACCATTGGGTAAATACATTATTGCACTATGTTCTTTGGGCAACTTAGAATAGTCTTCTGACATTTTAGCAGGCACTATTGGAACCTCTTCTGTTTCTATCCCCACTTGATTAAGTTCTTCTTTTATAATAGGCGAACATGCTAAATTATAATCAATATATGATTGTACTTTTTTTAAATTACTTACTTCTTTTGCTCTTAATACATCCGTTCCAATCCAATGACACATCACCTTTTTTTTATACAATTTAGCTATTCTTAAATATGGATTTATTCTATAGCATCCATACCCAAAATAAAGAATATCTATTCTTATCATTTCAATTAACATTAAACACAACTTTTTTATATTACTTTTATCTTTATAATTTAAATCTATAATTTCTATGTCTTTATCTTGTATCATACTCTTTAATTGCTCTCTTTGTGTATCATAACAAATTAGTCCCACTCGAATTTTATTATTATTAATATTTTGTTTTATAGTTTTTATTATCAATGACACCATTTCTCTATAGTTATATATAATAAGAAGAATTGAAATAATATTTATTATTGTTGTAATTATTATATTTCTTATTATAGTGTTGCACATAGCTACTATTAATAATATTATGCTTGTAAAAACAAAATGTCTTATAGAAAACTTATACCATAACTTTCTTGATATTATTGTTCTTGTCCAAAAGAAAATTAAATAAGAAATTCCAGTAGCTATAGCAGCACCAATAGCACCATATATTGGAATTAGTATTGTATTTAATATTAGATTAGATATCATTGATATTAAGGATACTATAATATTGTATCCTGTCTTTCTTGAAAAAGAAATTCCTAGCGTTGTAGTTTCACTCATTGTATAAAAAACTGGGTAGAAAAATAAAAAAGGTAAAATATATATAACATCAATATATTTTCTACTTACAACAATCGGAATTAAATCTTTAAATAACAAAATTAATAGTAAAATAATTGACATCAAAAATGAAATTCCTTTGCTTACCATTTCGAATTTTTCATTATTTACTTTGTCTGCTTTCCATTTAAAAGCCATAGGTGCCCAAAAAGATGTAAAACTTGTCTGTATAAGGGTCAAAAGATTTACCAATTTTAAGGCAACTGAATAATATCCTAACTCTGTATATGTTGTCATACTTCTAAGAAAAATTGCATCCATTGAATTTAGACCATATCCTATCAATGTTGCTGGAACAATAGGTAAAGCAAATTTTAATATTCTGATTAGTTGTTTATTATCAATATTTTTTTTAGATAAATTAATGTTCTTCCTACAAACAAAAATTAATATTATACTTATTATGAATTGTGATAGTATAGTTGCGTATACTACAGACTCAAAATTTTTTTTATAGAATATTAATAAATTTATTAGACATAACAAATTCAATAACTTAGATAATATATTCCACACTGAATATTGAAATGCTTTTTCTTCCATCCTTATAGATAATAATAAAAACTTCTCTATAATGAATAATGGACTGCAACAAGCTAATAATATAATAGAACTTACAAATTCACTATTGTCAAACAATAATCTCGCAAAAAATTCCTTAAAAATTATTAACACGAATCCAATTATAATTGAAACAGTAAAAGGAACTAACATAGCATTAAATAATAATTTTTTCTTATCTTTGCATTCGTTATATTCTCTCATATATGCTTGATCAATACCGATTAATACAACTAATGTTAATATTGAATTTGCTAAATTAAACATACTTGCTAATCCAAATTGCTCTGGCGCAATTAAATGTGAGGTTATTGGTACGCTAATAAATCCAATTATTGCCCCAACTATTGGTCCTATTGAAAATCCTAACAATTTTTCAAAAAATTCCTTCATTATTTTCCCCATTCTTTTTTATTATTTTATATATTTTTTATTTGTTAATTAAAATCACTTTCTCAATTGTTTATCTATTATTTTATAAGTTTCTTAGCTATATTTTGGGCATTTAGTTCATACAATGGCTCATATTTTTTCTCTTCTTTCATTATAATATTTACTGTTTTTAAAATATCAATTTCATTATTTTTACATATTTTAAAGCGATTATAAGTTTCAAAATATTCTTTTATATTATCTTGTTTTTCTCCATCTACAATAATTAATATAGCTTTATTGGTAGCTGCATAATGGTATACTTTCCCAGGAATTTGATTTCCGTGACTGTTGCATATGCAAACTAAAATATCACTTTTTTCTTCCATTTTTTCTATAACAGATAGTGGTTGTCTTGCTTTTATATTTATATTTTCTTTTTGCTCTAGTTTTAGATTACTATTTCCACATATATTTAATTGTATATTCTTGTTATTACTCACTAATCTATAAAGTGGTTGTATATTTCTATCCTGAGATCGGTAATCACCAAAATATCCTAAAACTATATTTTTATTTTTATTTGGTTTATATATTTTTTCTTTTATATATGGTATTGGTAAGAATTCCATTTTATCTGAATATTTGTTATATAGTTTTTTTTGTTTTTCTAGTGTAAATGGTGAAACATAAACAATTTTATCACATAACGATATAATTCGTTCTTCTTCTTTCTTTATTAATTTTTTTGAAAACAGACTTTTCTTATTAATATCATCAAGAAACGGATCCCCCCAGTATTGAATCCACTTTTTAGTTATATTTGGTTTTTCTTTTATTAATTTTTCTGCTAGTAAATGTGCTGATTTAGGGTCTGATGACGAAATTATTAAATCAAACTCATTTTTTATTTGAGATACATTTAACTTTTTTAACAATCTTTTTTTTGGATCATATATAGAAAATTTAATATACAAATTATATATAATCTCTTTTATTTTTTTCTTTATTTTTTTGCCTCTACCCTCTTTATCCACTCTTATTTTAATACTATCTTGTATCCAATATCTTTCTTTCAATTCCAAATTTAACTTACTATTATCTGCATATATGGATTTTTTATTTAATTCTGCACTTAAAGTACTCACTTGATTTCCATTCTCTATTATTCCCTTTATTATAGCTCTATTTCTCATGTTGGCTGATGAATTATATTCTAATGGATCCGATGTTACAAATAATATTTTCATTTTATTTTTTTGTCTCCTTTTTAATTGTGTTTTTTCCTAAATATAAAGAAATAATTGTAAATATTATAATCATAAAATTTCCCTTTAAAATTGTTATAAAATCAGAATTACACACTAATTGAAAATAATAAATAGTTATTATGCCTTCAATTAAATTTCTATTCTTTATATTTTTAATCTTTGATAAATTTATATCTATTTTTTGTGTTAATATTCCTAATATACTTGATAGTATAATGATTCCTATAGGACCAGCTTCTATATGGAAAAATGTTATTATATCATTTGGTATACCACCAAGAACTGTCCAATTTAATCCATTAACATAAATAGATGTATTAACATATGATGCATCAAAACTAATTCCTGGCAATATATCAATAAATGCATATATAAAATCTTTTCCCCAATTAAATCCATAAATATTTTCCATTGGCAACAAATTTAATATATTACGAAATGGATACATAAACTGATATACATAAGATAAAACATTTTCACTTTTATTTATATCTAAAATACCGGTTCTAAAGTAAACAAAAAGTTCATCTAATACATCTAAAATAGGCAATGAAAATATTCCAACAACAATTATCAATTTCCAAACATTTTTTAAATGTCCTTTTAAAAATGCAAACACATAACATAATATAAATACTATTATTGGTGCCCTCCCTGCATTAAACATAAAATATAATACAGATAATATATTTGAAATTATAAAAATATTTTTATAATATATCTTCTTACTTGTTAATTCTGTATTAATTAAAATTAATGTCAAAAAAGGTACAACTGTTATAAACTTGGCTGTTACTATAAATAAACTGGCATCTCCAACTAATTCAGATAAATTATTGGAAAATGATCTTGCATATTCTGCATAATACAAAGCATTTTTTATTCCGCCAAAGCTTTTAAAAAATGCAATTAAAGATATAGTCCCTATAAAGAATAAAAAATAATTTAATATTTCAATTATTTTATATAGTCTCTTTTCTTGCCTCTCTATAGTATCAATTTTTTCGTAATTTTTTTTATATCCAACTAAATAGAATATGTTATAAAAAACAATCAACAATATAATCATCAATATAGAATAAATATAATATATAATAGGCTGTCTTATTATCAATCTTTGTATTGTGTTATTTCCCCACATTCCTAATGAGTTCTCAAACAAAATCATCTTCTCTATATTAATTACAGTAATAATAGGAGTAATTATATAGTACAAAATAATTCCAAAAATCAGACCAGAATAAGATGGAGCAAATTTCTTTTTCCTTTTTATTTTAAAAAAAGTGAATAGTATAATACAGCCAGCTATTGCATATAATATTGAAATTAGAATTTTGTCAGTTTTTTCCATTTTTCCTCCGTGTTAAATATGTTTTAATAATTTTTCTTTCATATAAGTCCAAGAATAATTATTTTTAAATATTTCCATTATTTCCTTTCTTTTTATATTTCTAGTATCTTCTAAATAACTAATAAATTCAGTTATATTATAATTTATTACCTTGCCTAATTTATTCTCTTCTACTATTTTATCTATTCCTGTATTTTTGCATACTATTATTGGCTTACCTAAAGCCATCGCTTCATAAAGTTTATTAGGTGCTGAATATTTATGATTTTTGATTTTTGGATTATATGTAGCAAATAATATATCACATTCACTTTCTAATTTTAAAACACTTCCATAGTCTAAAGATCCATAAAAGAATATATTTTCATGTTTTTTTGCTAAATCTTTAAAATATTCTTCATATTTTCCAAATCCACCTATATGTAATTCATATTGTGGATATTTTTTTATTGCCTCACCAACCTCGCATAGCATCCTATCGTCTTGTAGGATTCCTACATATACTATTTTGAGTTTATTTGATTTGCTCTGTACCACACTCTCCATATCGGTAATATTCTTGGGAATTTCTGGTGAATTATGAATCACTATCAAATTTTTGGGATGAGCTTTATTTATTTGTTCCTTCCTTTGTTCTGTACAAATAATAGTGACATCTGCATAATTTATATTTTTTATTTCCTGTCTTTCGGCAAAGTTAGATAACCAACTAGGCAAATTATGGCAATCTATATAATAGTCATATATATCATAAATCATTCTTTTTCTAAAAATTTTAGAAACAATTCTTGATATTATCCCAGTATCTAAATCACAAGAAAATACAATATCATATTTTTTTCTGTACTTGATAAGTTTATTTAATAAAAACATTTGAAATAATATTAAGTTAATTAAATTTTTAATTCCACTTCCATAAACTGATTTTCTTCTAAAAAATTCAATGTCTATGTTTTCAAATTTTTCAAATCTATCTAATTGATTTTCCCTATCCCATCCTATTATAAAAACTTCATTTTTATTTTCTTTGATAGCTTTAGCTTCTTTTTGTATTCTTGAATCATTTTTTATAGCAGTAGATCTTAGCATTATTATTTTTTTAATAAGCATTTTATCATATATTTTTTTTATTTGTTCGCTAATATTTTTTAATGAATATGAATTAATATCATACTTTATATTCCACTTTTTTTGTAGAATATCTTCTTTTAATTTTTCTACATTACCTATTTCTATACATTCATCAATTAAATCTCTATTTCCTCTACAATCTGTTGCAATTATGGGTAATCCACAACACATTGCTTCCATTATATTTACTGGCAGTCCTTCTCTATAACTCAATGAAAGCAAAACATTTGAAATTTTTAATAATTTAGGAATATCATTTCGGTATCCTAACATATGTATATTTTTTTGCAAATTATATTCTTTAATTTTCTTTTTATAAAAATCTTCTAATTCACCTTGACCAACTAATAATAAATGAATATTACTTTTTTCTTTTACTAATTCTTTCATTGCATTTATAGACATTATTTGATTTTTATTTTTGTTTAGTTCTCCAACTTGTATTAATACAAAGTCCTCATCTCTTAAACCTAACTTTTCTCTTAATTCATGTTTTTCTCTTTCAGACATTTCAAAGTCAAATTTACTCTCATCAACACCTACGCCATGGACTAGCTCTATTTGTTTACATTGCTTAAATTTCCTTTTTGCCAATTCATAATCCTCTTGATTTATTGTTATTAAACAGTCCGTGTATTTTGATAAATATTTTTCCACTGGATAAAATACTAGCCAATTAACCATTGGTGCTCCCTTAAAAAAATGAAAGCCATGTGCTGTATATATAACCCTAGTTTCTCTTTTTCTTGCTTTTTTTGCAGCTATTCTTGTGACTACACTTCCCATTGGTGTGTGGCAATGTACTATTTCGAAATTGTTTTCATTTATAATTTTTCTTAGTTGTATTATAGCTTTTAAATTACTAATTTTAATTGGACTTCTTGCAAAACTAACAACATGTTTTACATCGCAATAAGGTATTGTCTCTGTTCCATTTGTTGCGACATGAACTTCATAACCTTTTTCTTTAAACATTTTTAGATATGGTATATGAAATTGTAATATATGTGAATCTACAGTTGCTGTAAATAGTACTTTTTTCATTTTATTCCCCTTTTTATCATTTTTTGAATTATTAAAGTAATTATTATTCCCGTTATTACTCCCAAAGAGTCTAAACATACATCTCTTAATTCTCCGCTCCTACCTGGTACAAATAACTGATGGAATTCGTCTGTTGCTGCATAAATTGTTCCAATTATTTGACTAACTAATACTTTTTTATTTATATGTATTTTATATAAATCTATATGTAAAAATATTAGTATTCCTCCAATAGTGTATATAGAATAATGAGCTAATTTTCTTACTATTGTTTCTATTTGAGATTGTTGTTCTATTGTTTTTTCTTCTAATACATTAAAGAAGTTTAGTATTGCTTTTGTTATTTCTTCACTTAATTGCGATGATTCTGTACTTGGTTGACTTGAGAATTTGAATACTATACACATCCATATTAGTATTAGAATTATTGTTATTATTTTTTTATTTTTCATAATTTTCCTTTTGTGCGGGCGGACAGAGGCGTCCGCCCCTACATTTTTTGTGTTTAATACAATAATTGTTTTTTTGCAATTTTTATTTGTTCATATATGTACATTTTCTTTTTGCTCTTTTAGTTCTGTTAATTCATCTTTTATACCATTTTCTGATATTTCTGCATTTGTCTTTTTTATTACTGCAATTATTGATAAGAAAAATATTTTTATATCTAGCCATAAACTCATATTATTAACATACTCTAAATCATAATCTATTTTTCTAAATATATTTAATGCATTTCTTCCATTTGACTGAGCTAGTCCAGTTATTCCTGGTTTTACTTCGCTTCTTCTTTTCTGTTCTTCTGTAAAAAATTCATAATATTCCATTATCCATGGGCGTGGTCCTATAAAACTCATTTCACCTTTTAATATATTTATTAATTGTGGTAGTTCATCTATAGATGTAGCTCTCAAAATTTTTCCAACCTTAGTTACCATTTCTTCATGGGTTAATTCACTATTTAATTCTTCTCTTTGTGTTTTCATTGTTCTAAATTTATATATATAAAATGGTTTTAAATTTTTTCCCATTCTTAATTGTTTAAATACTACAGGTGAACCATCCTCCATTTTTATACATATTGCAACTATTAACATTGGTATAGCCAATATAACTAATGCCAATATTGAAACTATTATGTCAAATAATCTTTTTATAAACAAAAAAATATTCTTTTTCATTCCATTCCCTCTTTTATTTTACCCCTGTTTTGTTTTCTATATTTGAACTTATTTTATTTACTGTTTCTGTTGTTTCATAGTCTGTTTCTTCAAATAATTCTTTATGCAATCTTTGTACTGATGATCTTAATGTATTTGGTATACCATACCATATTTTATTTATCATTTTTCCTGTAACATTATATGGCCATCCCATACTTTCTCCTATGCTATATGATGGTATATCTGCCATTACTTCTTTTATTTCTGCTTTTGATATATTTGTGTGTACTTCTGGCAATATTTGATCTGCTAGTTTATTCATTTCTGATACTGACATTTTCTTTACTTTGCTAAATACTGCATCTACTACTGTTCTCATTCTTTCTGTTCTCTTATAGTCTGTATCTATTTTTCTTATTCTTCCATATGCTAATGCTTGCTCACCGTTTAAAGTTTGTGTTCCTGCACTTTTTAATCCTGGTATTTGGCTTACTTCTGCTTTTGTAACAGTTATTTTTACTCCGCCTACTGCATCTACTACATCTTTTACAACATTAAAGTTTATTGTTACTTGTTCTGTTATATCTAGATCTAAATTTCTGTTTATTGTACTCATTGCAAGTGCTGCTCCACCATAAGCATATGCATGGTTAATCTTGGTATATCCATGATTTGGCACTTCTACATAAGTATCTCTATATATTGAAGTCATTTTTACTTTTTTTGTTTCTTCATTTATACTAAATATAATTATGCAGTCACTTCTTCCTGTATACCCATCTGCATCATCTATTCCAAATAGTACTATATTTCTATATTTTGATAATTTTTCTTCTACACCTTCTGTTATTTCTATATCATTTTTATTAATATCTTCATAATTTATTTTATTTAATTTATTATTTATAAACGAATATCCTACTCCTGCTCCTATTATTAGTAAAATTAATATTACTAATAAAGTAGTTAAAAAAACTTTTAATCCTGAATGTTTTTTCTCTTTTTTTATTTTTTCTTCTTTATTTTCCATATTATCACTCCTAGTTTAAATCTTATAACAAATAGGTCTTTTTTTCAAGTATTTTGTATAAAAAAAACTTAAAAATATTGGCACCTAATTTTGTTGCCAATATTTTCTATTTATTTGCATATTGCAAATCCTATTCTTCTTAATGTTTTATTTGCTTCTATTACTTGAATTTTCACTTTGTCTCCCATTTTATATACTTTTTTTGTTTGTTCTCCAATAAGTATTTTATGCATATCATCATATTCAAAATATTCATTTCCTAAATTTTCGAATCTTATTAGTCCTTCTACTGTATTTTCCAATTGTACAAATACTCCAAAGTTTGTAACACTACTTATTATCCCTTCATATTTTTCTCCAATTTTATCTTGCATATATTCTGCTTTCTTTAAGTCTATAGAATCTCTTTCTGCTTTTTGTGCTATTTTTTCTCTTTCTGATGATGACTCCGCATATTTTACAGCCTGTTCATTTTCTTTTTCTTTATATTCTTCACTTACATTATAACTATTATTTATATAATTAGATATTATTCTATGGATATATAAATCTGGATATCTTCTAATTGGAGATGTAAAGTGACAATAGTATTTACTTGCAATTCCAAAGTGACCTTTGTTTTGCGCTTCATATCTTGCAACTTTTAGTGTTCTTAATATTAAGTTTGATATTACCATATCTTCTTCTTTACCTTTGATATCTTCTAATATATCACTAAACACTTTTGGATGTATATTTTCTGTTTTTCCTTTTATTTTATAGCCAAAGTTATATAAAAATCTATTTAGTTCTGTTATTTTTTCTTGATCTGGTGACTCGTGCACTCTATATATAAATGGTGCTTCTAACCAATAAAACTTTTCAGCTACTACTTCATTTGCAGTTAGCATAAATTGTTCTATTATTGTATTAGCAAATTTTACTTCATATTTCTCTACATTTATTGTATGTCCACTTTTATTTAGTGTTATTTTACTTTCTGGAATATCTAAATCTAGGTAACCTTGTTTTTTTCTTTTATTTTCTAATATTTGTGCCAATTCTGCCATTAATTTTAATTGTTTTTCATATGGAATATATTCTTTTATTAATTTATTTTGCTGTTTTGGATTTTCTATATAATCTAGTAATGCTTGTACTCCTGTATATGACATTCTTTTAGTAACTTTAATTATTCCTTTGGTAATATCTGATGATATTACATCTCCATTTTTATCTATTTCCATTAAAACAGAAAGTGTTAATCTATCTTGACCTTCATTTAAACTACATATTCCGTTTGATAATTCTTTTGGAAGCATTGGTATTACCCTGTTTAGCATGTATACACTTGTTCCTCTTAAAATAGCTTCTTTATCTAAAAAACTATCTTCTTTAACATAATAGCTAACATCTGCTATATGAACATTTAATAAAAATGTTTCTTGGCTCGTTTTCTCTATTGATACTGCATCATCTAAATCTTTTGCGTCTTCTCCATCTATAGTAAATACTATATCTTTTCTAAAGTCCTTCCTTTTTTCTATTTCCTTTAAATCTATTTCGTTTGATACTTGCTTTGCTTCGTCTATTACTTGCTTTGGAAATTCATTTTGTAGATTGTATTCTTTAACAATAGATAATAAGTCTACTCCAGCTTCGTCCACTTTTCCAATAACTTCTATTATTTTTCCTTCTGGCTTTTTATTTGATTGTGCTTCTTTGGTTATTTGTACTACTACTTTAGTATTGTCTTTTGCTCCGTTAAAGTTTTTCTTTGATATAAATATATCTTTACTTTCTTTTTTATTATCTGGTATTACAAAACCAAAGCTTTTACTATTTTTAAATGTCCCAACTAATGTTATTACTTCATTTATACTATATCTATTTCTTTTATTCTTTTTTATTTTTCCTTCATTTTCTAATTTTTTCAATATATTCTTTAATTCATCGATTTCATTTTTATGAATATCAAAAATAGAAGCTAATTCTTTAGCCTTCATTGGAATATATTCTTTACTTTTCATAAAATCTAAAATGTTTTTTTCTTCTATCATATTTACCTCTTTATTGTTTAAATCTCCTGGTCAGTCCTGCTCGGGCGGACAGAGGCGTCCGCCCACCTACATATGGCTTTTTTCTATAGTATAAAATGAGAAAATCCCATACTATATAAAAAGAGGCTTTGTTTAAGCCTCTTATCCTTATAATTATAATGCATATACAATGTTTAATGCTATACTTACTAAAACAAAAACAATGCTTAGTGTTATTGTCCATCTTTTTAATTTTCCTTCTTTAGTTCTACCTTTGTTTTTATCTAAGAAGTTATTTGCTGCTGCTCCTGTGATTGTTCCAGATAATCCTGGATCATCTTTATGTTGCATTAAAGTAACAAATATTAATGAAAATGCTACTATAACATCTATAATAATTAATATAATTTTTAAAACTTGCATTTTTATGCCTCCCTTAAGGATATTTTTTAGACTATGCTATTTTAACACATTATAGTAATAATTGCAAATATTTTTTAAAATAATTTAATTATTAATATTTTTTAACACATCTCCATATAAATATTGTACTCTTAAGACAATTTTATATATTAAATTAGATATTTCTTCTTGGGTTTGATTATTCAAAATTGTAGCATTTTTATCTGTTATTTTTTCTATTTGTACATCTTGTCTTAATTGTATTTTATTATCCATATTTATTTGAATTTTCTGATTTGCTGCTGATGAGTTTAGTGTTATTAACATATTTTGAGTCATATTATCTGTTTCATAATTTATAATTTCATATTGTATTTTTGCCATACTGCTTTTTACATTATTATTTTTATCTAATTCTAGTGTCTCTGCATTACACAAAATTTTGTTATCTTCATATCCAAAACTAATATCTTCTTTTATATTTTGTTTTCCATCATTTATATAAATTATTAGTTTGTTACTTTCTGATAAATCTATATTTATTGTTTCTTGAGTTTGATTTCCTTCTTCTATTTGGGTTGTTATTAAATTTATAGCTACTGTTTTATTATCTTTTATTCTTACTGCTAATTTAAAAAATCCTGGTGTTTCTGATTTTTCTGTATTTGTTATTTCATCCATTTTTTCTTGTATTGATGTTTTTAATGAATCAACATTTAAATCATAATCAAGTATTTCTGCTTTTTCTATTATTAAATTTAATGTATTAGTATCGTTTTTTAGATTTTCTAATAATGCTTTTTTTATATCTGCTAATTGTTTTTGTGTTAATGATAATTCAATAGTTTTTGTTTTATCTGTATTTGTTATTTTTGTAAAATTGTCCTTTGTTAATTTATCCGTTAATATTTTGGTATAAGTACTTTTTATTGTATTTAGTTGCTCTTTATCTATATCTAATAATTTCTGTGTTGTATTTGTTTGTATTTGATTTGGTATTTTAGATGTATCTTCTATTCCTAATTTAGCACAGAAACTTTTTAGTTCTTTATTTTCTAATGCTAAATATTTATCTACTACATTATCTGCTTTTAATGCATATATATTATCATCTCTTAAATATCTTAATGTTGTTATATCTTTATTATTTGAAGATATTGTAAAATCTGCATAATTTTGTTTTAAATTTTTATTTGCTAGCAAATTATATTTTATTGCAAATAAATTTTGTATGTTGGAAATATTTGTTGTTGTATCATTTGCAGACATAGAGCAATATACTGTTCCATTTGCAGAAAAATTTGATGCTTGAATCCTATTTACTACTTTTGTGTACCTTTGTGATACTTCTTTATTTACAAATTCTGTACTTAATAAATATTTATAAAAAAGATCTTCATCACTTTTAAATAAATCTGTTCTTGTATAAAGCAAAGCTACAATTCCTGCAACTATTAATATAATTATTACAAGAGCTATTATTATATTTTTATTCTTTCTCATTTTTTCCTCCTTTGTTATTATCTTTGATAATTATATAAATATTTTTTACTTTTTTCAACTATTTATTTGCATTTTTTTGTTTCACAATTTCATACATTACAATTCCTGCTGATACAGAAGCATTTAATGATGTAATTTTTCCATTCATTGGGATTTTTACTAATATATCACAATTTTCTTTTACTAATCTGCTCATTCCAAATCCCTCACTTCCTATTACAATTGCAATAGGACCTGTCATATTTTGATTATAATAATATTTGTCAGTATCCATATCTGTTCCTATTATCCATAACCCTTTTTCTTTTAGATAATTCATTGTTTCGGTTATGTTGTTTACTCTAGCCACTTTCATGTATTCTACAGCACCTGCTGATGATTTGTTTACAGTACTATTTACACCAACTGCTCTTCTTTTAGGAATTATAACTCCATGTGCTCCAGCTGTTTCTGCTGTTCTAATTATAGCTCCTAAATTGTGTGGGTCTTCTATTCCATCTAATATTATTACAAATGGATCCTCATTTTTTTCTTTTGCAACATTTAATATATCATCAACATCGCAATATTCAAATGGTGGAACTATTGCAATTACTCCTTGATGGTTTCCTGTTTGGCTCATTTCGTCTAATTTTCTTTTATCTGTTTCAACAAGTACTACTTTTGAATCTTTTGCTTTTCCAATAATTTTATTTATAGATCCTTGTTTTTCTCCTCTAGCAACAAATATTTTATTAATGTCTTTTCCTGATTCTAATAGCTCTAGTACAGAATTTCTTCCTTCTACTTGATCATCAAAATTCATATTTTTATTTTCAGAACGCATATTTCTTTGATTTGTTTGTTCTCTTTTATTTTTTGTATTATTAAAATTCTTTGTTTGTTTTTCTTTATTATTTTTAAAATTATTCTTTTTCATTTTACTCTTCCTTTTTTATTCTACTCATCATCAAGTTTAAGCACACTAAGAAATGCTTCTTGTGGTAATTCAACATTTCCTATTGCTCTCATTTTTTTCTTGCCTTTCTTCTGTTTTTCTAATAGTTTTTTCTTTCTTGTTATGTCCCCACCATAGCATTTTGCAAGCACATCTTTTCTCATTGCTGATATTGTTTCTCTTGCTATTATTTTTCCTCCTACAACTGCTTGAAGTGGTATTGCAAATAATTGTCTTGGTATTACAGTTTTTAATTTTTCTACCATTTTCTTTCCCTTATTATATGCTGAATCTTTGTGTACTATAAATGATAATGCATCTACTCCCTCACCATTTACATGTATGTCTAATTTTACTAATTCTGAGCGAACATATTCTTTAAATTCATAATCAAATGATGCATATCCTTTTGTTTTTGATTTTAAATTATCAAAGAAATCATATATTATTTCATTTAATGGCATTTCATAAATTAATGTAACACGAGTTTCATCTAAATATTTCATATCAATATAGATTCCTCTTCTATTTTGACATATTTCCATTATATTTCCAACATATTCTTTTGGTGTAAAAATTTCTGCTTTTACCATTGGTTCTTCTATGAATGATATTTCTTGAAGAGCTGGTAATTCTGATGGATTATATAAATCTATTACTGTTCCATCTGTTTTATGTATTTTGTAAATAACTGATGGTGAAGTAGTTATTAATCCCAAATCAAATTCTCTGTCTAATCTTTCTTCTATTATTTCTAAATGTAACAATCCTAAAAAACCACATCTGAATCCAAATCCTAATGCTGCTGATGTTTCTGGTTCATATACCAATGCTGCATCGTTTAATTGTAATTTTTCTAATGCAACTTTTAAATTTTCATATTCACTACCATCTATTGGATATAGCCCACAATATACCATAGGTTGTACTTTTTTATACCCTTTTAATGGTTCTGCAGCAGGATTGCTAGCTAGTGTTATTGTATCTCCAACATGTAAATCTGATAAACTCTTTATACTTGCTGAAATATATCCTACATCTCCTGCTAATAATTCTTTTGTTGGCATATAATTTCCTGGTGTGAAGTATCCTACTTCTGTAACAGTAAATTTCTTTTGGGTAGCCATTAATTCTATTTCGTCACCAACTTTTACTTTTCCATCTTTTACTCTTACATATGCCACAGCACCTTTATAATTGTCATAATAAGAATCAAATATTAAACATTTTGTTGGTTTATTTTCATCCCCATTTGGTGCAGGTAAATCTGTTATTATTCTTTCTAGCACTTGTTCTACATTCAATCCGGATTTTGCTGATATGCAAGGAGCATCTTGTGCTGGAATTCCTATTATATCTTCTATTTCATTTTTAATTTCGTCTGGTCTTGCATTTGGTAAATCTATTTTATTTAATACCGGTATAACTTCTAAGTTGTTATCTAGTGCCAAATAAACATTAGCTAAAGTTTGTGCTTCTACTCCTTGAGATGAATCCACAACCAATATTGCTCCATCACATGCTGCTAAGCTTCTAGACACTTCATAATTGAAATCTACATGTCCTGGTGTATCAATTAAATTTAAAGTATATTCATTTCCATCTTTTGCTTTATATTTCATTCTGACAGCTTGAGATTTTATAGTTATACCTCTTTCTTTCTCTAGTTCCATATTGTCCAAAACTTGAGATTCCATTTCTCTTTTGGATAAAACTCCTGTCATTTCTATTAGCCTATCTGCTAATGTTGATTTTCCATGATCTATATGTGCAATTATACTAAAATTTCTTATATATTTTTGCCTGTCTTGCATTTATTTCCTCCATTTATAGTTTACTGCTATATTTTAACACATAGACATCCTTAATGCAAGATATAGCAAATTGTTGTATATTAAGGAGAAATAAGTAACATTTTCAGCCAATATTAGTTTTAACCCACTGCAGAATTTGCAGTGGGTTTTCATTTTATTTATATTGTTCTAACTCTTTTATTTTATCTCTTAATTCTGCCGCTCTTTCAAATTCCATTGCTGCAGCATGTTTTAACATTTCTGTTGTTAATTTATTTATAATATCTTCTATTGACTCTTCATTATTTATATTATATTCATGTTTTATATCTTCTACTTGTGTAGCTTTAATGATTTCTCTAATAGATTTACTTATTGTTTTTGGAGTAATTCCATGTTCTTCATTATATTTTTGTTGTATACTTCTTCTTCTGTTAGTTTCAGTAATCGCTTTTTCCATACTCTCAGTAAGTTCATCTGCATACATAATTACTTTGCCTTCTGTATTTCTTGCTGCACGACCTATTGTTTGAATTAGTGAACGCTCTGAGCGAAGAAATCCTTCTTTGTCTGCATCTAATATTGCTACTAAAGAAACCTCTGGTATATCTAAACCCTCTCTTAATAGGTTAATTCCAACTAAAACATCAAATTTTCCTAATCTTAAATCTCTTATTATTTCCATTCTTTCTAATGCCTTTATATCTGAGTGCATATATCTTACCTTTATATCTATTCCGGCTAAATATGATGTTAAATCTTCTGCCATTTTCTTGGTTAATGTTGTAACTAAAATTCTCTCATTTTTTTCTGTCCTTGTTTTTATTTGTTCTATTAGATCATCAATTTGATTAGCAATTGGTTTTACTTCTATCTTCGGATCTAATAATCCTGTAGGTCTTATGATTTGTTCTACAACATTATTTTTACTATGTTCTTTTTCATAATCTGAAGGAGTAGCACTTACAAATACACATTGATTGATTCTTTCTTCAAATTCGCTGAATTTTAACGGCCTATTATCAAATGCGGAAGGAAGTCTAAATCCATATTTTACTAAAGATTCTTTTCTTGCTCTATCTCCATTGTACATTGCTCTAACCTGCGGAATTGTTGCATGTGATTCATCTATTAATAGTAAAAAATCGTCTGGAAAATAATCAAACAAAGTAAATGGTGGTGAACCAGGTTTTCTACCACTTATATGTCTTGAATAGTTTTCTATTCCTTGACAAAAGCCTGTTTCTTTCATCATTTCTATATCAAAATTTGTTCTTTCTTCTATTCTTTGAGCCTCTATTAGTTTATTTTGTGATTTAAAATATTTAACTTGCTCTTCCATTTCTTTTTCTATTGTTGTAATTGCTCTTTCCATTTTTTCTGATGTGGTTACATAATGAGAATTTGGAAATATCATAACATGTTGTCTAGTTCCAATTGCTTTACCTGTTAAAGGATTTATTTCCGAAATTTTTTCAATCTCATCTCCCCACATTTCCACTCTTATAGCGCTCTCGCCTTTGTCTGATGGATATATCTCTATAATATCACCTTTAGCTCTAAATGTACCTCTTTTAAAATCCATCTCATTTCTTGTATATTGCATTTTTATTAATTTTCTTAATATTTCATCTCTTGTTTTTTGCATTCCAGGTCTTAAAGATATAATCATATTTTCGTAATCTATAGGATCTCCTAATCCATATATGCAAGAAACAGATGCAACAATAATAACATCTCTAGTTTCAAATAAAGAAGCTGTTGCAGAATGTCTTAATTTATCTATTTCATCATTCACAGAAGAGTCTTTTTCTATATAAGTATCTGATGAGGCAATATATGCTTCTGGTTGATAATAATCATAATATGAAACAAAATATTCAACATTGTTTTCTGGAAAAAACTCTTTAAATTCTGAGTATAATTGCCCTGCTAGAGTTTTATTGTGTGCTAATACCAATGTTGGCCTTTGCACTTTTTGTATAATATTTGCCATAGTAAAAGTTTTTCCAGAACCAGTAACGCCAAGAAGTGTCTGAAACTTCTTACCTTCTTTTATTCCATTACTTAGATATTCTATTGCTTGTGGTTGATCGCCTGTTGGCTTATATTCTGAGTGTAATTTAAACATTTTTATTTTTCCTACTTTTTATAAATATTTTAATTATTGATTTATAACATATAGAATTATATTATAAAGCACATTTGTTTGCAATATTTTATAGTAAAAAAACTAAATGATAATTAATCATTTAGTTTTTTTATTTATTTCATATCACTAATCTTTCTTAAATCTGGTGTTAACTTTGCAATATCTTCTGATGATAGTTCTCTATCCCATAAAATTGCATATGAAAATTTTCCAGCTGGAATATTTTGTGCCAGTATTATATCTGTATTAATAGTTAAATTATTTGTATCATTAGGAGTATATGTACATGCATATGTTGGCGAAGATTCTGTTCCTGTATATATATCTATTTTTTCTCCATTACATGTTAATACTATAACATTTCTTTTATTAAATGAATATGGGATTTTTGCACCCTCTGGAGTTAGTTTTCCGTTTGATACATGATAATTAGTATCAGAATATACTAACGATGCAGCACCGTAATTTAATTTATATGAGCTGAACTTTATATAACAACGCTCTGGTTGCCCTACTCCCCAACTATTAGTTGGATTAACACAAAAAGCAATTGTATATTCTTTTTTTCCATTTAGAACTCCTGGAACAGTAATTTTAGTTGGATTAGCATTATAATCATAATATGATGTAGTAAGTCCTCCATTTGCTGCCCATTTGTGTGTTAATATAGTTCCATTATAACCATTTCCTGTTTCATCAAACCATATCGTTGGTGAATCACTTGAATTTGTATTTTTATTTTTTCCGTCTAATGAAGTATCTGGAAATAATGCACATTTTATATTTTTGTTATATGGAATATAAAATTTTCCTATATTCATTCCTGTAAACCATTCTCGTTCTTGGTCTGTTAAACCTGAATCTGCTACTAAATTACCAGATTCCACCTTTAATTTTCCTGTATATTTATTTTTTAATTTATCTCCTATATCTAAATCTTCGAATTTAATATTATATCTGTCATCTTCTCTTTCTAACATTTCTAACGCTAGTCTTTCTTCTTTTAATTGCTCATAAATTTGAGTTACTTCTGTAGTAAACCTTTGCTTTGCTGTTATATCAATCACTTGATGTTTTGTTACAAGTCTAATTGATACTGTACCTAAAATTAACAATACTATTATCGTTACTACTAGTGCTATTAATGTAACACCCTTTATGTTTTTCTTCATTTGACTTCTCCTTTGTTATATAGTTAATCAATTATATATAGCATTTTATCACACAATATTTATTATGCAAAGTATTTTATATAAAAATACTTTTTTCTTTTTAGTAATATCTATTTTGATTCATGTTCATTCCCGTATTCATATTTTGCATATTATTAAAATTTGAAAAACTTGGCATTCCTCCATATGTTGCTGATATAGTAATAAATTTTATAGCATATATATCTGCATATATTATGCTATCTCCCTCAAAAGACCTAAGTAATATATAGCTTGCTCCCACATCTTCTAGGAATCCAATTCTATCTACCATATTATTTGTACCAATTAAAAATTCAACTCTCATCAATTTTCCAATTTGTTCTCTTAAAAATGCTGGTGTATATATTGGATTAGTTAATATCTCTGGTTCATTATTTTGTCTTGTTTCTGTATTTTGAAATTGTTTTTCTGTAACATTTGTATTTTCGCCTGCCATTTTATTTCTTCTGTTATTTAAATCTTCTGGATTTATCATATTAATTCTCCTTTCAATTATGTATTTGAATATAGACTTGTTGGTCTATAAAAGCAATGATTTCCCAACCTGGTATGTAAAGTTCCCGAACCATTGGCTGGAAATGTCGGACTACAAGATGGTTTAAATGGATTTAAATACCACAAGCATTCTCCAATTTCTGGTAGCCTGTTTCCAGATAATGCCCAATCTGCAATATTATAGTGTACTTGTGTAGGATTCATGTTGTATATATTTTGAGAATTATAGTTGCCAAAAAGTGTATCTGATGCACAATCAAATTGACCATTTTGAAAAATTATATTTCTTATGTTTCCTCCCTGTGATACTCTAAAATATTCTCCTTTTGATGAATTTACTCTATTCATAACAACACTTGCTACTGCTTTCATTCCATTATCTCCTTCTCCTCCTGCTTCACATTCAATAATCCTTGCTAAAAGTTCCCTATCTGAATATGCCATAAAATCACCTTTTAAATTATATGCCTTATTTAAGGTAATATTATTAAAAACATTTATATTTTTATGGACATTTTCTATTTAATTGTGATATTATATTTATAATCATTTTTATAATTTTAAGGAGGATAATTATATGAATAAAAAAATATTAGTTTCTTTAATAGTTTTTGCTTTATTTTTTGCTACTTGTTTCTGCTTTGCTACTGATAATATCGTTATGAATTTAAATAATTCTTCTAGTGCATCTAATAATACTGCATCTAACAATAGTGCAAATACTTCAGCACAAAACACTAGCTCTCAAGATACTGTAGAAGACAATACTATTTATGGAGCACAGGATCAAACAGCTACTCCAACTCAAGATTCTTCTTATAGTGATACCTCTGTTTCAACAACATCTCAATATGATGATTCTGGAGATTTATCTGTAACAAATATAATTAATATAATATTAATAGTAGTTGGTGTAGTTCTTGTATTGTTAGGAATAGCCATAATTCTTAGATTAAAACAAAATTAATTTTTTTTAATTTATTTATTTTTAAAAGCTATATTTATTATAGCTTTTTTTGTATATTTTTTTCAAAAATTAAAATACTAAATAATGTATTATAAATAAACTAGAGCATGTATGCTCAATGGAGGTAATTATGAAAAAATTTTTTATTTCTACATTTATTATTGGTATTTTATTTTTTTCTTTTAGTATTAATATATTTGCAGATAATTTATCAGATAGTATAAAAAACACAGCAAATACAATTGGTGGAACTGTTGCCAATACTTCTAATAATGCTAAAAATGCTATTAAAAATACTGAAGATAAAATAGAAAACAGTGCTGCTTCTGCTAAAAATGCTATTACTGGTACTACGCAAAATGTATCTAATGATGTGAAGGACCATATGGACAATGCAACTTCTGATTATAATGCAACAAAAACTTCTACTAATTCAAATTTAATGGGAATGTCTTCTCAAAGTTGGACATGGCTTATACTAGGAATTGTAGGAGTTGTAATCGTTGGGTTAGTATGGTACTATGGTGCTCAATATGAACATAGCAATTATACAGATAAAGATTAATTAGCATCTTTCTTTTATTTATATTTTATGGTATAATTTCTATATTATTAAAAGGAGATTATACTATGGAAAAATTAATAGCTAAAAATCCAGTTGCTTATCATAACTATTCTATTAGTAACACTTTAGAGGCTGGAATAGTTCTAACTGGTACTGAAATAAAATCTATACGAGCTGGTAAAGTTAATTTAAAAGATTCATATATCAATATAAAAAATAGCGAAGCTTACATTTATGGAATGCACATAAGTCCTTATGAACATGGCAATATATTTAATAAGGATCCTTTAAGAACTAGAAAGCTCTTACTTAATAGAAGAGAAATAAATAAATTAATTGGTGCTATAAATCAAAAAGGGTTTTCTATTGTTCCAATAAAATTATATTTTAATAATAATTTTGTTAAACTTGAAATTGGTATTGGTAAAGGCAAAAAATTATATGATAAGCGTGAAGATATGGCTAAAAAAGATGCTAATCGTAAAATTCAAAGAACATTAAAAAATGCAGAATATTAAATATTCTGCATTTTTTATTCTTTAATTATTATGCTTTATTACTTGAACCAAATACATCTCTAATTTTATGTTGTACTGTTTCTTTTATTAAATCTCTTGCTGGTCCTAAATATTTTCTAGGATCAAAAGTAGATGGACTTTCTGTAAATTCTTTTCTTATTGCTGCTGTCATTGCAAGTCTTAAATCTGTATCTACATTTATTTTTGATACACCAGATTCACTTGCTTCATGTAATATTTCATCTGGAACTCCTTTTGCTCCTGGTATATCTGCTCCATACTTATTGCACATTTCTACTAATTCTGGAATTACTGTTGATGCTCCATGTAATACTATTGGTGTGTTTGGTATTAATTCTTTTACTTTTGCTAATATATCAAATCTTAATTTTGCTTCTCCTTTGAATTTATATGCTCCATGACTTGTTCCTATAGCTATTGCTAATGAATCGCATCCTGTTCTTTCAACAAATTCTTTTGCTTGCATTGGATCTGTGTACATAGCATCACTTGCAGAAACATTAACATCATCTTCTATTCCTGCTAATTTTCCAAGTTCTGCTTCAACTACAACTCCTCTTGGATGAGCATAATCTACTACTTGTTTTGTTAATGCTACATTTTCTTCAAAATCATATTTTGATCCATCTATCATAACAGAAGTAAATCCTGCATCAATACATGCTTTACAAGTTTCAAAATCTGGTCCATGATCCAAATGTAAAACTATTGGTATATTTGTTTCTTCAACTGCTGCTTCTACCATTTTCTTTAAATAAATTGGTCTTGCATATTTTATTGCACTTGATGATGCTTGTAAAATTACTGGTGAATTTTCTTCAGCAGCAGCATCTACAATTGCTTGTATTATTTCCATATTATTTACATTAAATGCTCCAATTGCAAATCCTTCCTTCATAGATTTTTCAAACATTTCTTTCGTTGTAACTAATGGCATAATTAATCCTCCTTTAACTAGAGTTATCACTCTATATATAATTTTATAATAATATTTTATAAATAACACTTTATTTTGTCAATGCTATTTCATAATGCTATAAAAATTATCAAATGTATATCCTTGTTCTCTTAAATATTGTATTACATCTGGTAAAGTTTCATAAGTTAAAATTTTATTTGCTGCATCATGCATAAGAATTACTACATTATTTTTTTCTTCTACTGTGTCTTTTAAATTTTGTAATAGTTTTTCTTTTGTATTAGCTCCTGCCGCATCGCTTGTTAAAGCATTCCAATCTATATAAGATATATTTTCTTCATGTAACCTTTCCTTTGCCTTTTCTTTTAATTTAGCATACTTTCCTCCATTTGAACCACCAGGAAATCTAAATAGATGACTATTATATTCTGAGTTTCCTAATGCATTTTGTATTGCCTTTTCTGTTTTTCTATACTCATTTACTACATCATCTACACTTTTATATATTTGGCTATATTCATGAGAATATCCATGGTTTGCTATATAGTGACCTTCTTCGTATTCTCTTTTTACCAATTCCGGATTAGCCTTTACTCTTAAGCCTAAAACAAAAAATGTTGCTTTTATATTTTCTTTCTTTAGCAAATCTAATATTTGAGGTGTAACAGTTTGGGATGGTCCATCATCAAATGTTAAATATGCAATTTTTTCATTAGTTGTATATAAGTTTTTTAATTTATTTTTTGCCTCTTCTGAATATACTGGTAATTTATTATTAGATTCCTCAACATTTTCGTTAGTAGTCACATTTTCATTTATAATGTTTTCTTCTTTTGATATAGTATTTTTTGTTTGAATATTATTTTTTCCATTTTTAGCTTCAATTATTTTTTTATTATAATCTTCTGCAAGTTTTATTCCTAATATACTGAAAGCAGCTATAAACAAAAGTGCAAATATAACGATTAATATTATTTTCTTTTTGTTTTTTTTATTTTCTGCCTCTTCGAAATATTCTTCCATCTTTATTCCCCTTTTGAAATCTCTACTTATTATTATACACTTTTTTATATTTTTCAACACTTTTTTATTTTTTTTATACAATTAAATAGAAAAATAGAACAAACAAAATTGTTTGTCCTATTTTTTATTTTCTTTTATTATTCATCTTTTGTTGTATTAATTTTAAATAATTTAAATATTTCCACAATTACTATTGGTGCTAATACAAGTAATATTGTTTCTATTATATTTTCCTTAGGTAACTGTGCAATACTAAATATTGTTCTAAGTTGTGGTATTAATAATATTACAAACATTAATGAAGCTGATACTATAATTGCTAATATTAATTTCATATTATTAAATATTCCTGTTTTAAATATTGAATTTTTATTATCTCTAATATTAAATACATGAACTAACTCAGATAAAGCTAATACACAAAAAGCCATTGTTTGAGCTATCTCGATTTTCATTGTTTCATCAGTAACTCCTGGAGTAGCAAGTCCAACTATAAATGCTAATAATGTTAATAACCCAATCATAACTCCTTGGTATACAACTCTCCAAGTCATACCTTTTGTAAAAATTCCTTTTTCCTTTTTATTTGGTTTTCTATTCATTATATTTTTAGCTGCTGGATCCACTGCAAGTGCTAATGCTGGTAATGAATCTGTTACTAAATTTATCCATAATATATGAATTGGTAGTAATGGTTCTAATTCTCCTATATTTGTAATATTAAACCATTTTGCTAAAAGTGGAGTTATTAAGATTGCTATAAATAATACTATTATTTCTCCAACATTACTTGATAATAAAAACTGTATTGCTTTTAGTATATTATCATATATCCTTCTTCCTTCTTCTACTGCTGATACTACTGTGGCAAAATTATCATCTGTCAAAATAACATCTGCAGCTTCTTTTGCAACATCTGTACCAACTACTCCCATTGCACATCCTATATCCGCATTTTTTAAAGCAGGAGCATCATTTACGCCATCTCCTGTCATAGCAACTATTTCTTCATTTGCTTGCCATGCTCTTACTATCCTTACCTTATGTTCTGGTGATACTCTTGCATATACAGAATAGTTTCTTATATTTTTAGTTAATTCTTCGTCTGACATTTTTTCAAGTTCACTACCTGTAATTGCCTCTTCTTCATTTTCTAATATTCCTAATTGTTTTGCTATTGCTGTAGCTGTTATTTTGTGATCACCTGTAATCATAACTGTTTTTATACCTGCTGTTTTACATTTTTCAACTGCTCTTTTTGCTTCTTCTCTTGGTGGGTCAATCATTCCTACCATTCCTATAAATGTTAGGTCTGTTTCTAATTTTTGTATTTCTTCTTTGCTTTCTGGTAATTTATCTATTGTTTTATATCCAAATGCCAATACTCTTAAAGCATTCTTTGCCATATTTTCATTGTTTTCATATATATTTGTTTTAAACTGTTCTAAATCTTTTTTTATTTTTCCATCTATTATATATGAATTACAATTTTGTAGTAGTTCATCAACTCCACCTTTAGTATATACAACATATTTATCATTTACTTGATGAACTGTTGTCATTAACTTTCTTGATGAATCAAATGGTATTTCATTTAATCTATCAATTTTAAATATTTTATCTATGTCAATATCTAGGTTCATTCCCATATCGACTAATGCTGTTTCAGTTGGGTCACCTGTTAATTCATTGTTTTCTCCAACTTTTGTATCATTACATAACATAGCATTATATACTAATTTTTCTAAATCGCTTTCTGGTTCTACTATTTTAATGTTTTCCATATTCATTAAGTTATTATTAATATATATTTTTTGTACAGTCATTTTGTTTTGTGTTAGTGTTCCTGTTTTATCTGAGCAAATTACAGATGCACTTCCTAAAGTCTCAACAGCAGGTAATCTTTTTACAATTGCATTTTTCTTTACCATTCTTTGTACACCAATTGCTAAAACAATTGTAGAAACAGCAGCTAATCCTTCTGGAATTGCTGCAACAGCTAAGCTAACTGCTGTCATAAACATATGGATAGGTTCTTTTCCATATAAAAGACCAATTATAAATATTACAACACAGATTGCTAATGCAGATATTCCTAATGTTTTTCCTAATTTATTTAATTTTTCTTGAAGGGGAGTCGTAGTCTCTTCACTAGAATTAATAATTTCTGCTATTTTTCCAACCTCTGTAGTCATTCCTGTTTCTACAACAATTCCTTTTCCTCTACCATAAGTAATTAAACTTGAAGAAAATAGCATATTTGTTCTATCCCCAACTCCTACATCTTCTTTTTCTATTTTATCTATTGTTTTTTCCACTGGTACAGATTCTCCAGTTAATGCAGATTCTTGAGATTTTAAATTAACTGCTTCTATTATTCTTAAATCTGCTGGCACATAGTCTCCAGTATCTAAAACTACTATATCTCCTGGTACTAGTTCTCTTGATTGTACTACACATAATTTTCCATCTCTTATTACTTTTGATGCATGAGCACTTAATTTTTGTAAAGCTTCTAATGATTTTTCTGCTTTATTTTCTTGAGCTACTCCTATTATTGCATTTACAATTACAACTATTAATATAATAATTGTATCTGTTATTCCTTCTCCTTGTAAAACTCCTATTATTCCAGAAACTATTGCTGCAATAATTAATACAATAATCATAAAATCTTTAAATTGCTCTAAAAATTTTACTAATAAGCTTTTTTTCTTTTTTGCTTTTAATTCGTTAAAACCTATTGTTTCTTGTTTTTCCTCTACTTGCTTGCTTGTTAGCCCTTTTTCTAAGTTGGTTGATAATTCTTCTTTTACTTCTTCAACCTCTTTTTGATACCATTTTTCCATAGATTCCTCCTTATTTTTATGTAGCATTTTTCTACCATTTCAGCGGGCGGACAGAGGCGTCCGCCCCCCCTACAATTAAAAAGACTTTTAAAAAGACAATATATTTCTATATTTCATTTTAAAAGTCTTGCTTACCATAAAGGTTACTAACCAGATTTTCATCGCTATTGTTGATTAGTAGTTTATTAAGCTACTCCCTTTTAATAAATTGCTATCATTTTAACATTATTCTTCAATTCTTGCAACAATTAATTTTACCTTATATTAAAATATTTATCCAACAAGTCTCGAGTGGCTTCTTCCATTGCTGCTTGTGCACCTTCACAAGTATATAAATTATTTATAGAATTTAGTGTTTTTAATGTTGTAGAGTAAGAAGTGCCAGCAGGTAACCAATAACCTGCATTACCATAATAAAATTCTTTTCCATGATAATTTATTTTTCCCTCACTATGAAATTCCTTTCCGCAAAGTATCATATATAACCGCATCCTCATCTTGACTTACTAATAATGGTCCCATCCAATTACCACTATTAATATTTCTTCTATACATAATTACAGCTAAGGAACCATTTTCGTTATGTTTTTTAAATTCTCTTCCTCCTATATTTGCTAAAATTTGTTTTTTCGAAATATAATATTCGTTGTTTTGTAATGTTTTACCACTTTTTTCTATTACTTTTGTATTTTTTTCTTCATCTTCAAGTTTAACCTTTATTTTATATTCTGTTTCCGAAATATCATAAAATTGAAACTCATATTCACCACTGTTTTGAGGTTCACTCCATGTAACTCCATCGTCAGAACTAAAATAATATCTTTTTATTTCTTCATCATTTGCCCTTACATTTACAATTATTCCTCCTACTATAGGTTTTAATATTAATTCTATATTATCAGAATCACTATATTTGATTATCTTTGTTCTAGTTATTTTATAGCTGTATGTATCTATTTTTCCTTGTATCGTTAGTTTTGGATTATTCCAAGTATACCTTTGTGGATAATTTTCTTCTACCTTTTCTATTAATTTATCTACTTCAATTTTTCCTTCACTATCGAATGTTGCCATTGAAACCAAATTTTCTAATATTTCTTCTCTTTCAGTATAACTAGTTGCCTTTTTTGTTTTAATCAATATATCTTCTTTATTAATCAAATTAATAGTTGCTACTGCTAATATAAGTATTATTATAATGCTTATTATTAGAGCTATTATTGTAATTCCATTTTGTTTGTTAATATCAAGAAACTCCTTTGCTAATATTTTCTCCTTCATTATTTCTCCTTTGTATTTTTCATAAATAATATTTTTTCTAGTACGAATTCATTTTCTAATAAAATTATTTTATAATGTATTTATTACTCTGTCAATTATTTCATCATTTTATTTTTAAATATAAGTATATTATTTCCTCTTTAGTGCAAAATATTATTAATATATTTTTAATGGAGGTGCTTTAACATGGGAAAAAACAGCAAGAAAAACAAAGATAATAAAAATAATCAATCAGAAAATCAAAACAATAAATAATAAATAATTGAGCACAACATTAGTAGTGCTCAATTATTTATTATCGTAAAAATTTTCTTAAAAATTGCCCTGTATAAGACTTTTCGTTTCTTATTATTTGTTCTGGAGTTCCAACTTGTACTATTGTTCCCCCTGCATCTCCGCCTTCTGGTCCTAAATCAATAATATAATCTGCTGTTTTTATCAAGTCTAAATTATGTTCTATTACTATTATTGTATTTCCTGTATCTACTAATCTTTGCAATATATCTACCAGTTTGTGTACATCTGCTATATGAAGACCTGTTGTTGGTTCATCTAATATATAAAGAGTTTTTCCAGTAGGCTTTTTAGATAGTTCAGTAGCTAATTTTACCCTTTGTGCTTCTCCTCCAGATAGTGTTGTTGATGGTTGTCCTAATTTTATATATCCTAAACCAACATCATATAATGTTTGAATTTTTTGCTTTATCCTTGGGAGATTTTTAAAGAATTCTAATGATTCTTCCACTGTCATATCTAAAACTTCTGATATAGTTTTACCTTTATATTTTACTTGTAAAGTTTCACTATTATATCTTTTTCCATGACATACTTCACATGGTACATAAACATCTGGTAAGAAGTGCATTCCTATTTTTATGATCCCATCTCCTTGACATGCTTCACATCTTCCGCCCTTTACATTAAAGCTAAATCTTCCTTTTTCATATCCTCTTAATTTTGCTTCATTTGTTTCTGCAAATAAATCTCTAATATAATCAAATACACCTGTATATGTTGCTGGGTTTGATCTTGGAGTTCTTCCGATTGGTGATTGATCTATATTTATAATTTTATCTATATTCTCTAAACCTTTTATTTCTTTACATTTTCCTGGTTTCTCTTTAGCTCCATTTAATTCTCTTGCAATCGTTTTATATAATACATCATTTACTAGTGTACTTTTTCCAGATCCAGATACACCTGTAACACAGGTAAATACTCCCAGTGGAAATTTTACATTTATATTCTTTAGGTTATGCTCTTTTGCCCCTACAACTTCTATACATTCTCTTTTTGGTTTTCTTCTTTTTTCTGGTACTTTTATTTGTTTTCTTTTTGATAAATACTGACCAGTAATAGAATCTTCTACTTGCATTACTTCTTCGGCTGTTCCTTGCGCCATTATTCTTCCTCCATGAACTCCTGGCCCAGGTCCTATATCTATTATTTGATCTGCTGCAAGCATTGTATCTTCATCATGTTCTACTACTAATACTGTGTTTCCTAAATCTCTTAATTTTTTTAATGTAGCAATTAATTTATTATTATCTCTTTGATGTAACCCTATACTTGGTTCATCTAATATATAAAGTACTCCTGTTAATGCAGAACCAATTTGTGTTGCTAATCTTATACGCTGTGCTTCTCCTCCTGATAGAGTCCCTGCTGATCTTGATAATGTTAAATATTCTAAGCCTACATCCATTAAGAATTGTAATCGTTTATTTAATTCTTTTATTATTTGGTTAGAAACCATTTCTTCTTTTGGAGTAAATTTTAAACTATTTATATATTTTTTAATTTCATTAACAGGCATATCTGTTAATTCTTTTATATTTTTGCTTCCTATTCTAACAGCTAAGCTTTCTTTTTTTAGCCTTGCTCCTTTACATTCTGGACAATCGCTTTCACTCATATAGTATTCATAAAAATCTCTCATTCCCTGAGATTTCGTTTCTGAATATCTTCTTTCTAGCGTTGGTATAACTCCCTCAAAAGGTGTTTTAAATTTTCTTATTCCTGATGGTGATACATATTCGAAGTCTATTTCTTCATCACCTGTTCCATATAGTATCTTATCTAGAAAATCTCTTGGTAATTTTTTTATTGGAACAGATATATCAACCCCATAATGTTTTGCTATACTCTCAAAGTACATTTTTGCCATTGTCTCTGTTTTTTTCATAGTACTTGCGCCAAATGCTTTAACTCCATCATAAAGAGTTTTATTTTTATCTGGTATTATTAAATCTTCATCCATTTTCATTAAATAGCCTATTCCTGCACATGAAGGACAAGCTCCAAATGGATTATTAAATGAAAACATCCTTGGAGATAATTCTTCAAAACTTATATCACAATGTGGACAAGCATAATTAGTACTATATAAAATGTTTTCATTTTTATGACGAGCAGAGCCGTCTGCACCTACAGTTTTATTTGGTATATTTATCATTACTGTATTATTGGCATGTTTTAGTGCAATTTCTATTGATTCTGTAAGTCGGCTTCTTATTTCTTCTTTTATTACTAATCTATCTACTATAATTTCTACATTGTGTTTCTTTTTTCTATCTATTTGCAAATCATCTGTTAATTCTACTGTTTCTCCATCTATTCTAGCTCTAACAAAACCTTCTTTTTGATAGCCTTGTAATAGTTTTACAAATTCTCCTTTTCTTCCTCTAATAATTGGCGCTAATACTTGTATTTTTGTCCCTTCTTCTATGTTCATTATACTATCTACTATTTGATCTATTGTTTGTTTCTCTATTTTCTTTCCACAATTTGGGCAATATGGTATACCAATTCTTGCATATAATAATCTAATGTAATCATATATTTCTGTAACTGTTCCTACTGTAGAACGAGGATTTTTTGATGTGGTTTTTTGGTCTATTGAAATAGCTGGTGATAACCCCTCTATTAATTCTACATCTGGTTTTTCCATTAATCCTAAAAATTGTCTTGCATATGCAGATAGACTCTCTACATATCTTCTTTGTCCTTCTGCATATAATGTATCAAAAGCTAAAGAAGACTTTCCTGAACCTGAAAGTCCTGTGATTACAACTAATTTATCTCTTGGTATTTCTAAATTTATATTTTTTAAATTATGCTCTTTTGCTCCCTTTATAATTATTTTATCATTCATAATTTTCCCCCATAAGTATATATATTGTAAAACAAAAGTTTGTTTTTGTCAAGAAAAAACAAAGCGACAAATGTCGCTTCCTTATTATTTGCTATTATAAAAATTTTATCATTATCTTTCTGTTTCTTCTGGTTGAGTTTTGTTTCTATTCTTTATTTGTGTATTTATAAAATCAATTCCATCTTTTATTCCTTCAGCTTGTGCTTTTGTAGAAATATAACTTGCTATCCTTTTTACTTCTGAATCACTATTGCTTGGACAAATTACAAATCCATTTTTCATACCTTTTATATATGACATAGCACTTACATCATTTAATCCGTTTCCTCCATATATGGCCATATCAATTTCTTTTCCATCCATTGATTCTATATTGTTAATCCATAATTTTACATATTTAAGTTTACCATATCTTCCATAATCGTCTTTTTGTGACATATCCATAGGAAATATTTTATCATATAAGTCATCTTGATGTATGTAACTGTCATCTGGATATGCAACTGCACTTTCTACTTCTCTTATATTGGTATTATTTTGTATGTTATATCTTACAATTAGAGTATCTAGTCTATCTAAAATTTCTTCCATAAATTTTGTATGAACTGGTGAAACAATATGCATACTAATACTTGCATTTCTAAGTTTTTGTAATTCATTTAATGAAGCTAATAGATTATTAAAATCTTGTTCTTTTAATTGTCCTTGTTCTTCTTCTATTATTGTTCCTTCCAAGTCTAGGAACAGCATAATTATTTTTGATTTTTCCATTTATTTATTAATTTTCCCTTTCTAATTCTTTTATTGCTTGTTCATATTCTTGTTGTGAAGGTGCTTTTCCATGCCATCCGACTTGATTTTCCATAAATGTTATACCTTTTCCCTTTATAGTTTTTGCAATTATAGCGGTTGGTTTATCTTTACAATTCTTAGCCTCTTCAAATGCTTGTAGTATTTGGCTAAAATCATGTCCATTAATTGTAATAACATTAAATCCAAAACTCTTAAATTTATCATCTATTGGATATGAACTCATAACTTCTTCTATTGTTCCATCTATCTGTAAATTATTATTATCTATTATCAAACATAAATTATCTAGTTTATATTTAGAAGATGACATTGCAGCTTCCCATATTTGCCCTTCTTCTATTTCTCCGTCTCCACATATGCAATATACTCTTGCTGGATTTTTGTCTAATTTAAACATCATAGCCATTCCATTTGCTGCAGATAATCCTTGTCCCAAAGAACCTGTGGACATATCTACTCCTGGTATATGTTTCATATCTGGATGGCCTTGTAAATAGCTATTTATGTTTCTAAATGTTTTTAAGTCTTCTTTAGGAAAATATCCTTTTTCTGCTAAGGCAGCATATAAAGCTGCTGATGCATGTCCTTTTGATAAAATAAGTCTATCTCTATTCTCATCTTTTGGATTTTTAGGATCAATATTCATTTCATTAAAATACAATGCTGTTATTATATCTGCTATAGATAAAGCTCCACCTGGATGTCCTGAGTTTGCAGAATACACTTCTTCTATAATATCTTTTCTTATAGTCTTAGCTATATTTTTTAATTCTTCTATATTATTAATCTTCAAAAAATCCACTCCTTTATAAAATTTCATCTTTTTATTTATTTTGTTCCAAATATTCTATCCCCTGCATCTCCTAATCCAGGAACAATATATCCTATTTCATTTAATCTATCATCAATAGCAGCACAAAAAATATCTACATCTGGGTGTTCTGTTTGCATTTTTTGTATTCCTTCTGGAGCTGCTATTATACATAAAAATTTAATTTTATTAACGCCTTCTTCTTTCAACATTTGAATTGCATCACATCCAGACCCACCTGTTGCAAGCATTGGATCTAATATAAGTACCTCTCTATTTTTTATATCTTTTGGCACTTTAAAAAAGTATTTTACCGGTTTTAGAGTTTCTTCATCTCTATACATTCCAATATGTCCTATTTTTGCATTAGGTATTATTGTAGTTATCCCTTCTAACATACCTGTTCCTGCCCTTAAAATTGGTATAAATGCATATTTATCCTCATTTAGCATTTTAGCTTTCGTTTTTTGTATTGGTGTTTCAATCTCAACATCTTCTAACTTTGCATCTTTCATTGCATCATAGCAGAGAAACATTGCAAGCTCCGATACTATTTCCCTAAATTCTTTTGTACCTGTTTTCTTATTTCTTAATATTGCCAGCTTATGTTCTATTAATGGATGATTTAACTCTTTTACTCCCATTTTTTCCTCCTTACATTATTTTATTTTATTAATCTTTTGCACTTATTTTTGCATATTTTTTTAATTTTTCGTAAACTAAATAATTAATTGTTCCTGCTGGGAAGTTTCCATTTTTATCTTTCTTTCCTGCTGGTACGCCTGTTAATATTTCTATTCCCTCTTCTATATTAGAAATAGCATAAATATGGAATTTTTTATTCTTAACAGCTTCAACTACTTCATCTGAAAGATTTAAATTTAATATATTTTGTATTGGAATCATTACTCCATGACTTCCATCTAATCCTCTCATTTTGCAAACTTGGAAAAATCCTTCTATTTTTGCATTTACCCCACCTATTGGTTGTATTTCTCCTTTTTGATTAACAGATCCTGTAACAGCAATAGCTTGATTAATTGGTACATCTGATAGGCTTGAAAGTAAAGCATATAACTCGGTGCTAGAGGCACTATCCCCATCTACTCCATTATACAATTGTTCAAAACATATACTTGCAGTTAATGAAAGAGGTATATCTTGAGCAAACAATTCTCCTAAATATCCATTTAATATTAAAACTCCCTTTGAATGAGAAGATCCTGAAAGTTCTACTTCTCTTTCTATATTTATAATACCTGTTTTTCCAACATAAGTATTTGCAGTAATTTTAGCTGGTTTTCCAAATGTGTAGTCCCCTATTGTCAATACTGTTAATCCATTTATTTGACCAACTTCTGAGCCAGATGTATTGATTAATAGAGTATTGTCTTTTATCATTTCTGTATATTGGGCATCATATTTTTTTATTCTTTCTACTCTTTCTTCTAATGCTTTTACTACATGTTCTTCTTTTACTATTTTAGATTTACTCATTTTAGCCCAAGTACAAGCTTCGCCTATTATTTGAGATAAGTCATTAAATCTTGTAGATAACTTATTTTGATTATCTGCTAATCTAGATGCATACTCTATAACTTTTGCTACAGCATATTTATCTAAATGTGCTAATTCTTCTTGCTCACAAAAACCATGTATAAATCTAGCAAGCTTTACAATATTTTCTTCTGTTCTAGGAGCATCATCTTCAAATTCTACTTTTGCTTTAAATAATTTTCTAAAATCTGAATCCATTGCTAATAATGAATGATATATATTTGCATTTCCTATTAATATTACTTTTATATCTAATGGTATTGGTTCTGGTTTTAAAGATACCATAACCATTGAAGAACGCTGGTCTGCTGTGTTTTCTATGCTTATTTCCTTAACTCTTAATGCTTTTTTTAAATTTTCATAGCATACTTGATTTGCAAGTAAATCTTTGGCTTGGAAAATAATATATCCTCCATTTGCTTTTTGTAGCAAACCTGCTTTTAACATTGTATGATCTGTTTTTAATGAACCATAATAATTTTCATATTCTAATTTTCCAAATATATTATGATAAGAATAATTAGAATCCATTATTACTGGTGCACCTTCTAATGTACTATTATCTATAAATAAATTTACTCTGTAATTAAGCCATGGTTTTGGTTGTAGCATTTGTTGTTGTGGTGATGCTGGTTGATTTGGTTGTGCTTTTTGTTCCATAAATAACGATACATTTTTTAATATATCTTTTTTAATATTATCTAAAAATTGACTTATTTTCTTGTTTCTTTTAAAATTTGATTTTACTAGATTTATTCTAGCATTAACAGTTAATAAAGCAATATTTGATTGCCACTCTTCGATTCTTTTATCTGATTCTTTTTCAATAGCCTTAATTTGACTAATTACTGAAATTATCTGTTCTTGAACAATATTAGATTTATCTTCATATTCTTTTTTTACTTCTTCATCTAATTTTTCAAACTCTTCTTCTTGTAAGGTTTTCCCGTTTACTACTGGCATCATATAAATGCCATTTTGAGCAGTTTTAACCTCAAATCCATATTTAGCTGATTCTTTATTTAGTTTTTCCAATAGATTAGTTCTTCTTTGCTCAAATTCTTGTTTTATCAAATTTTTTTCTTTTTCAAAATCTTCATTACTAAATGTATTATTAATATCTTTTCTTATATCTTCTATAAACTGATCCATCATTTCTTTGAAGATTTTTCCTTGACCTGCTTGCAAAGGAATTGCTATTGGTTCATTTGGATTTTCAAAGTTATAAACATAGCACCAATCACATGGTGTTTTTTTCTTCTTGCAAATTGTATCTAAATACTTTTTAGTATACATTGTTTTTCCAACACCACTTGGTCCTTCCAAGTATAAATTGTATCCTTTAATATCTACATTTAGTCCAAATTCTAAAGCTTTTATTCCTCTATCTTGTCCTATCCCTGTTGAAATAGATTCTAATTCTTCTGTAGTTTCAAAAGGTAACTTATTTGGATTGCAATATTTTTTTAAACTTTTGTAAGATAGTTCGTTTTCTTTTTTCATTTGTTTTTTCTCCTTCCAAATTCAGATAAGTATCTTATGTAATTGAACGGACATAATTTTCCGCTTCAACATTATATTAATTATAATTCTAATGTCATTATTATTGCATCATCTATATTGTTATAATATTTTTTTCTTAGTCCAACTTCCTTAAATTGATATTTTTTATATAAATTAATTGCTGGTAAATTATTTATATTTACTTCTAATGTAATATCATTTAGCTTTCTTTCTTTTGCCATATCTATTAATTTTTCTATCATCTTGGTCCCAATTTTATTTTGTCTTTTATCTTTTTTAGTAACTATATTAGTAATATGTGCTTCTTCTAATGGTTGCCATATTCCTGCATATCCAACAACATTTTTATTTTCATCTAATGCAACTATATATGATGATGCTGGATTATCTAATTCATTTTTCAAAACTTCTTTATTCCAAAACTTATCAAATTCTTCTTCTATATTTTCCTCTATTTGCTTTAAATGTTCTAATGTCATTTTTTCTATTGTTATTTCCATATTATTTATTTTAATTACCTTTCTGCATTTGATTTTCTTAAGTATGTTGGAATTAAACTTGAAGTATCTCCTGCTTCTTGTTTTTTATTATATGCTGCTAATGCAATATTTCTAGCATTTAGCTTGTTTTTTTCTATTTCATTTATTATAACTGCTTTTTTATTTAATACTTCTAATATTGAATCTTTATATTTTTGAACAGCATCACCAACAAATATAATATTTTCTTTAATATTATTAGCTTGTTCTACAATATTTTTTATTGTATTAAATTCTGGTGCTTTAAGTTGCTTTATTGTGCCATTGCTTTTTTCAAAAAATCCACTATATACATTTTCATTTTTAGCATCTATAACTGCACATATTATTCCATTTTCTTCTACATTATATGCAAGCGCTTCTAGTGATGAAATTCCAATAGTTTTTTTGTTAGTTGCATCTGCAAAGGCTTTTACTGTTGCAATTCCTATTCTAATTCCAGTAAATGAACCTGGTCCTTTATCACATGCAAATAAGTCAATTTCGTTTAAAGTTATATTTGATTCCTTTAATAATTCATCTACTAATGGCATCAATTTAACAGAATGTGTGTTTTCATCTTCTAATATTTTTTCATTTATTAATTTATCATCTTCCATTAGTGCAACTGCACATACTTTACTAGATGTTTCTATTGATAATATTTTCATATTTTTACCTTCTTTTTGTTTGATTATATTGTATATTAACTATTAAATTTTGTAAATATCACATAATAAATTTGTTTAATATTTTTACATATGTTATAATAAATTTATTGGAGGAGTAACGCATGTTTAAAAAAATATTTAATTTCTTAGTTGATATTATATTTATAGCAATAATCATTGTAGTTGTTTACTATTTTTATTCTTCTAACAAAAATAGTAGCTTATTAGAAAATGGTATTTTACCATATGATGATATGAATGAAACTATTGCAAGTTCAAAATCTCAAAATTACAGTATGATTTCTTTAGAAGATTACCAAGAAAATAGTTCAGCTGCTCCAAAAGCTCCTAACGCTGCTCTTACATATTATTATAGTCAATTAGATGATAATGCAAAGGTTATTTATACAGCCTTACAAAACAATATAAACAATTTAAAATTAGATAATTATAAAATTGATTTCTCAACTAAATTTAATACTTTGTTAAATACTGCAAATGGTATGGATGTATTAAATAATAGTTTTCAATCTGCTTTAGATGCATTCATTTATGACCATCCAGAATTGTTTTATATAGACTTAAGTAAAATTTCATTAATAACAAAGTATACCACTTTAGGAAGTAAAACCACTTATACAGTTTCAATTGCACCAAATAATGGAACTAACTATTTAACTAATGGATTCAACTCTTCCACAGATGTAGATATAGCTGTTAAGCAAGTAACCGAATATAAGAATAGAATAATTTCCAAAGTTAATGGAGATACATATAATAAAGTTTTAGTTGTTCATGACACCTTAGTTGATTTATTAGAATATGACACTAGTATTAAAGAAAAAAATATTTATGACATATATGGTGCATTTATAAATCGAAAAGTAGTGTGTGAAGGCTATGCAAAAGCTTTTAAATATATAATGGATGGCTTAAATATTCCATGCATATTAGTAAGTGGTACTGCAACAAATTCATCTAGAAAAACGGAATCTCATATGTGGAACTATGTACTAATAAACGGAAATTGGTATGGTGTAGATGCCACTTGGGATGACCCTGTTATAATTGGTGGAAACAAAAAAAGTACTATAAGACATGATTACTTTTGTAAAGGATATTATTCTTTTAGTACTTCGCACTTTGCAAATGGTAGACTTTCAGACTCTGGTATGAATTTTTCTTATCCAACATTATGCAAGAATAATTATAAATAAAAATAGATAAAACCTTTAGAAAACTTCTAAAGGTTTTTTATTTTAATTATTCTTTTTTCAAAATCTTCATTATCTTTTTCTATATTTATTCTTATTGCATTTGATGGAATAGCATCTTCTATTATTTCTCCCCACTCTATAATACATATTCCTTTAGAAAAATACTCTTCGCCACCAATAGCGTAAAATTCATCAATATCAGATAATCTATAAACATCAAAATGAAAAATTGTAATCTGGCTATTTTTATACTCATTTACAATTGTAAATGTAGGGCTTGAAATTTCATTTTCTAATCCATAATAAGATAAAAATCCCTCTACAAACTTTGTTTTACCTGCTCCTAATTCACCTGATAAAACAATAACAGTATTTTTATCCACCTTAGATGCTATATCTCTTGCTAAATTTTTAGTTTCTATTTCTGAATTTGTTATAATTGTTCTCATAATACTACCTCTATGTTATATAATAACATAGATTTTTATAATTTAATAGACTAAAAATAAAATTTATGCTACAATATAAACATGCGGGTATAATTTAGTGGTAGAATGCCATGCTTCCGACCTGGTCGCGCGAGTTCGATTCT
>OIYV01000077.1_pt1 | contig 72612 bp, 70 predicted proteins | sample 1588251 | NCBI WGS metagenome assembly OIYV01 (sample SAMN03283282) | human gut metagenome | biome: human-associated habitat; material: feces | host: Homo sapiens | place: Peru | collected 2012
CCATATGAGTAAACTTTATTTTCATCTTCAGCAAGCATTTCAGCTAATTTTATACTTCTTAAGTCTCCACCCAAAACTAGAAATTTATTTTTCATACATATCCTCCTAATATAATATTATTATATTAGTAATTTTATTTTTTAAACAGAAAAATGTGACTTAATTTTTTTCTAAAATATACTTTTCTACAAGCTCTTTTATTCTTTCATATTTTTTTGTAAGATATAAATAACCAATTAAAGCCTCAAATGCCGTTGAATACATATATTCATGAACATTAGCATTTTTAGGCAAATGATGATTATTTGCATTTCTTCCTCTTCTTACAATATCTTTTTCTTCATCTGTTAATTGGTCATAAAATTTATTTAAAAAATTTGCTTGTGCACTTGCTTTTACATAATTAATAGCTTCTATGTGCAATTTATGTGGATTTAATTTTGTTGTATCTACTAAATATGTTCTAATATAAAGTTCATATACTGCGTCTCCTACATATGCCCATACAAGTGGAGATAATTGGTTTATTTCTTCTTGGCTCTTATTTATTTTTATAAATTCTTCTATATTTAAACTGCTAGTTATATTACATCTTCCTTTTCCTGTAATTAATAGTTTCTTTCCTAAATTATCATTTTTTTCTAATATAATTACTTCTTCTTTTGGATAATGTGTTTTAGCAGATATTGCAGCCATCATTCCTGCTGGCCCACCACCAATTACAACTATTTTCATTTTTACCTCTATTTAAATTTATTTCATGTTTGATACTGCTTGCATTACTGCAAGTTTTCCATATTCATATGTTAATCCACCTTGCATATATGCTATATATGGTGGTCTTATAGGTCCATCGCAACTAATTTCTATTGAAGATCCTTGTATAAAGCTACCACTTGCCATTATTACTTTGTCTGTATATCCTGGCATATCCCATGGCTCTGGTATAGAGTTTGAATCTATTGCTGAACCCATTTGTATTCCTTGACAATATTTTATTAATTTATCTGCTTCGCCAAATTCTATGTTTTGTACTATATCTGCTCTTTTACTATTGTATTTAGGTGATACTTTATAGCCTAGCTCTTCTAATATGCAACTTGCAAAAATAGCTGTTTTTAAACTACTAGCTACAACAGATGGAGCCATATATAATCCTTGAAGAATACTTTTATTTATTCCAAGAGTAGGTCCTACTTCTTTTCCTTGTCCTGGTACAGTTAATCTTTGTGCTGCTAAATCTACTAATTCCTTTTTTCCAGCAACATATGCTCCGTTTGGCGCAATTCCTCCTCCTAGATTTTTAATGAGAGATCCTACTATAACATCTGCTCCTACTTCTATTGGTGTTTTTCTTTCTACAAACTCGCAATAACAATTGTCTACCATAATTATTATATCTTTATTAATGCTTTTTATTAGCTTAATAACCTTTTCTAATTTGTCTATTACTAAACTTTCTCTAGTAGAATATCCCTTTGATCTTTGTATTTCAATTACCTTTATATTGCCTTTTTTAACTCTTTTTTCTATTTCTTCATAGTCGAAATCATTATCTTTTAAATCTATTTGTTCATACTTTACTCCAAAAGCTTTTAATGAACTTTCATTTTCTTCAATTCCTATTATCTGGTCTAGAGTATCATATGGTTTTCCTGTAATACTAAGTAATGTATCATTTGGTCTTAATAGCGCAAATAATGTTACTGTTAAAGCATGAGTACCAGATATAAATTGACTCCTTACTAGGCTATCTTCTGCTCCTAACACCTCTGCAAATACTTTTTCTATTGTATCTCTTCCAATATCTGAATAGCCATAACCTGTTGTTGATTGAAAATGCATATCTGAAATATTATTGTTTTGAAATGCATTTAAAACTTTTTGGCTAAAATACATACAATTTTTGTCTATGTCTTTTATTGTTTCTTCTATCTTTTTTTCTACTTTATTTGAAAGTTCTAATATACCATTATCTATATTTATACTCATTTTTTTCTCCTTAATTTTCATCTGATATACCTTCTACATATAGGCTATCCGTATAAAATGTAGTTCTATAATCATAGGTTACTTTATAATATTTTCCTATAAAACTTATTTCATCTAGGCTATCCAATTTATAAGTTGGATTTTGAATAATTTTTCCTTCTTCGTCTATAGAACCCCACTTTCCATTCTTTTTTATTCCTGCAAATCCATATTTATTCATTTCTGTTACTTCATCATAAATATAATCTATTACCACTTTAGAATTTTTATCTACAAAGCCCCATTTTCCATTTTTTTGAGTTGGCACCAAAGTTGGATTTGCCATTTTTGCTGCATTATTATTTGCTTCTTCTTTTATTTCTTCTTTCTCTTTTTTTGGTTCTTCTATTTCTTTTCCATTTAAATCATAATATACTATTTTTTCTTTACTTTTTGTTTCTATATAATTGCTATATACATTAATCTCGTCATATTGAGTAGGCAATATCTTTTTTCCTTTTGAACTGCATACTCCTAATTTTGTGCTTCTTGTTACTATAAATAAATTCTCTATACCGCTATAATCAATGTCTTGGTATTTGAAATCTATTATTACTTTTTTATTTTTTATTAAACCACATTGACCATTCTTTCTTGCTATTATAAATATATTTTTATCTGTATCTTCTGTTTTTACATCACCAATTCTTATAATTTCGCTATAATCTAAGTTTAATAACATTTTTTGTTTTTCGTTTAAATATCCGTATCTGTATCCTTCTTTTGTTTTCTCTCCAACTATATATCCAGATAATTTATAGCCATTATTAGATGTATAATATTCATCTCCTGATATATAATCATACTTTATTTTTATTAGTTCTACTCCTTTGTTATTTATTACTCCATATTTTCCATCTTTTTTTACTAAAAGCTCTCCTTCTTTGCAGCTTAGTCCTTCAACTTCATCGTATATTGCTTCTGTTAGCATTTTTCCACTTAAATCTATTATTCCATACTTATTATTAGCTTTATATTTTAATAAATTTTTTTCGTATGGCATTGATGTTTCTATTCCATTTAGAGCTATTGTATCAAGCTCATTATATTTTGAAAATAATTCTGTTTCTTGTGAGTTAATTACTTTTGTTCTGCATTTTCCTGTTTTATCATTGTAATCAAAATAACAAACAAATATTGCACTTGATGGGTTTGGAATATGAATATCATAGTATTTAGGCTCAATAACAATGTTACCTTTATCATCTATTATTCCACTTTTTCCATCACTTTCTAAAACAAAATACTTTTCAGTATTTACTGTTTCTAGATCATAATCTTTTTTAAATTTATTTTTTGTTATTTTTATAATTGGTATTAAAACAATTAGCATAACAATTACAATTATTTGTATTTTATATTTTATAACTATTTCCAACATTTTTTTCATATTTATTACCTCATTTTAATTACTACTAATATTATATCTGCATCAATTAAATATGTCAATTAAAAAAGCCCTAGTATATAACAAAATTCGAGCTTTCTTCCTCATATTCTTTTGTTATGTTGGGTTGAGTTTTAAAATAAAAAAATGATTTAATAGTTGTATATAGTTTTGGAATATAATAGATTATAAAAAAGTAAATTATTATTGAAATAATAATAGAAATAAAATTAATTTTAAGATTTGAATAAATTTTCATGTGTTTCCTCTAATTTTAACAATATTTAATATAATTTATCACTTTTAAATTATTTTACATTATATTTATGAATTCTATGTGTCTATTTAGTTATTTTTTATTATTAATATTTAGTTGTTTTATAGTATAAGTTATGTTATATTATTCATAACTTATTTAGGAGGTTTTTTATGAGAGCTTTAATTACAGGTGCTTCTTCTGGAATAGGAAGAGAATTTGCAAAAATACTGTCTAAAAAAGGGTATGACTTAGTTTTAGTAGCTAGAGATAAAGAAAAATTAGAAGAAGTAAAAAAAGAACTATCTACAAATATTGAAATTGTTTGTCTTGACTTAAGTATTAGTGAAAACTGCAAAATGTTATATAATAATTATCCAGATATGGATTTATTAATTAATAATGCTGGATTTGGAGATTGTGGCAATTTTTCTTCTACTAGTTTAGATAAAGAACTGTCTATGATTTCTACAAATATTACAGCATATCACATATTAACAAAACTTTATTTAATAAATATGGAAAAGAAAAATAGCGGTCATATATTAAATGTTGCATCAATTGCTGGATTCATGCCAGGTCCTTTAATGTCTACTTATTATGCAACAAAAGCATATATAGTAAGATTATCTGAAGGAATTCGAGAAGAATTAAAAAAAGAAAAGTCTAGTGTTAAAATTAGTATACTATGCCCTGGTCCTGTTAATACCAATTTTAACAAAGTTGCAAATGTAAAATTTCATTTAAGAGAAGCAAATAGTTTTCAAGTTGCAAATTATGCTATTAAACATCTAAATAAATTCTATATTGTACCAGGTCTTGATATAAAATTAGCAAGATTTTTTGCAAAGATAATACCATCTTCTATCGTGGCTAAAGTAACATATCGTATTCAAAAAAGAAAATTAAATCAATAAAAGAAGTGAATTCAAATTTCACTTCTTCTATTTTTTCATTTTTTCATATAATTTATAGTTTTCATTCCATTTTGAATACTGTTCTTCATTTTTGTGATTTGGTAAATTGTATTCTTTAATACTTTCTTCTAGTTTTTGTGTAATATATTCTGCTCCATATGTATTTAAATGTTTTCCTTCATCTCTTCCAAACTTTTTCCAATCAAATTCTTCATCTAAATTGTAATCTATATAAGGAACATTATTTTCTTCTGCATATTGCTTAATTAAATTACTTTTGCATTCTGTCCAAGCATCATCTGTTGGAATGTATACAAACATTACCTTAGAATTATTTTTCTTACACAATTCTAATATTTTATCTAAATATTTTTTACTCTTTTTAGGAATGCGTTCTATTTTTTTGTTTTCTTCTTTTTTCTTTAATTTACTTTTTCTATTATAACCTTTTATATTTTTATCTAGTTCATAGCCTCCAAATTTAGAATCATACTTTGAAAAACCTTCTTTAAAATCTTTTTCTTCTAATTCGCTCCATCTTGAATGATACCTCAATAATGGAAATAGATAAGTAATTCTTGCAGATTTTGAAACTCTTACATCTGGATTTGCTATAATAGATAATTTATTTACTCCAAATTTCATACAATCAACTGTTTTTCGAATATCATTTCTTGAATCTTTTGTTTGAAAAACATAGTCTGCATCTATTATAACTAGTTTAGGCTGTTGCCTTTTATAAAACTCTTTAGCCATATAGTATGAAACCCATACAGTTTGTGAAGGATTGCTTATATGGTAGCTTGATATTCCTGCATCATTCCACAATTTCATCGTTGAAATTCCACTATATATATCACTATTTCCAAGCATTGCTACATCTATTGTATTTTTAGGTTCATTATAAATTCCCTTAATTCTTCTTGAAGCACCTCCAGTAGCATCTGACCATTTAGGAATAAATATTTTATTAAGAACACTGCAAATAAATATTGCTATTATACCAAAAACTATTACTTTACATATTATATTTATCATTTTTTTATATTTTTTCATTTTTTTATGCCCCTTCTAAGCAATGCCTATTATACTATTGTTTGCTATTTAATGCAACAATTATTCTACATAAAAAAGGACATCTTTTAGATGTCCTTTAATGAATTCATTATCTATATGATAAATTATTTTTTGTTTACTAAATCTTTTAATGCTTTTCCAGCTTTGAATACTGGAGCTTTTGATGCTGGTATTTTTATTTCTTCTTTAGTTTGTGGGTTTCTACCTTTTCTAGCAGCTCTTTTTCTAACTTCGAAAGAACCGAAACCAACTAATTGTACTTTTTCTCCTTTAACTAATGCATCAGTAACAACATCTATAAATGCGTTTAATGTTTCTTCTGCACTTTTTTTTGTGTCTCCTGTTTTTGCAGCCATTGCTGCTACTAAATCAGATTTGTTCATTTAATTTACCTCCTAAAAAGTTTGAAATATGTAGAATTTACTTCTACACTAGCATTATTCGTCATAATAAAATAAAATCCTTCTTTTTTTTTGAACTTTTTTCTTTACACCCTTTAGTTCTGTAAGAATACAGGCAATTTTTGTAAATTGTTTTCTTATTCTTTATTTTCTTCTTTCTTATATATACCAATGGTTTCAACCATTTTATTTATCTTTTGACCATATGGAATCATTAGTATTTCTTCTTTTGTAAATATTTTTAGTATTATTACCATTATTAAATAAATTATTACTGCAATTACTAAAGCAAGTAAAGTAGCAATTTTTTCTGATATTACTAAAAGTAATAATGTGTATATATAGTAAGAACATACGCACATTGCAAATGTAGCAATCACTGGTTTTAATATAAATTTCTTAAAATTCAATTCTAATTTTATTGTCTTTCTTAAAATCAAAAAGCTTAACAAAAATGCAAAGAAGTTGTTTATTACAGATGCTATTGCTGCTCCGTTTACTCCCAAAGCAGGATTTGGAACTAATATTAAATTAAATATTAATTTTAATGCCACTCCTATAAAAGAGGTAACTGCTGGTACAATTATTCTTCCTAATCCTTGTAATGCTCCATTTGTAGTTTGCATTAAAACTGCAAATATAATTGTTAAAGAAAATATTTGTAATAAAAATCCTCCATCTGTTGCATTTGGAAACAATAAATTTATTATCGGTTGTGCAAATACCATCATTCCAAATGTACAAGGAAGCCCTATTATCATTGTGGTTAATAATGAAAAAGATATTCTTTTTCCTGCTGTTTTTGTATCTTTTTTTGCCATTAATCCTGAAACTGATGGTACTAAAGCAGTAGCAAATGCTATATTAAAAGATAGCGGTAGTGTTGCTAATGTATCTACTTTTCCAGATAGTATTCCATATTGTGCTTTAGCTACGGCGTCTGGTAAAAATGTTTTCAAACCTTTTACAACAGTTACTATATCTACAATTTTAGATAAAGTAGACATTATTGCACTTAGTGTAATTGGTATTGAAACAATAAGTATTCTTTTTACAATTCTTTTTACTCTTTCTTGTTTAGAATTTATTGTATTTTTTATTTTTGGTGCAACAACTTTCTTAAAGTTTCTATAATACAATAATATGTATAAAAAGCTTAATAATACAGACAATGTAGTAGCTAAGTTTGCTCCTGCAGCCATTAGTGTTGTATCTAAATTTGTTCTTATTCCTATAAGTTCAACTGCCGAAATAGTAATTGTTGTTTTAAATACTTGTTCTAAAGCTTGTGCTTTTGCTGTAACAGATACTTTATCTAAACCATTAAAATATCCTCTTATAACAGATGCAATTGTAACAAATGTTATAGATGGTGAAAGCACTTGCAATGATAAAGTTGCTTCTGGTACCTCAATTGCATTTGCTATTGTACTAGCTCCTAAGAACAGTATTAAGGTTCCAGCAAAACCTATTAGTCCAAATGTAACTAAAGCAATTCTAAATACTCTATGTGCACCTTTATAATCTTCGAGTGCAACCTTTTCTGATATTAATTTTGCTATTGCATTTGGAACTCCTATAGATGAAATTGTAAGAAGCATTGCATAAATTTGATATCCACTTCCATATATTCCATTTCCTATATCTCCAAATCCTTTTTTATTTGTTAAAAATATTTTAGAAACTAATCCTAATATTTTTATTAAAACTTGAGAAAGCATTAAAGATAAAACGCCTAACATAAATCCATCTTTCTTCTCAATTTTTTTTGTCTTTTCCATTTTTATTGTTCCTTCCATTTTATTCTTTTATATATTGTATTTTGTTATTTAATAATTATATTCATATTAGATATTTTATTCAAGTAAAAATCATAAATTTTTAATATAATTAATATTTAGAATTGTATTTGTCCGTATATAAAAATTAATTTAAATCCTTTGAAATATATTCAAAAATTCAAATTTCAAACTCAAAACGCCAAATGCAATATTTATTATACATTTTTCACTAAAAAGTATTGTATTTTTGCGCATTTTATAAGATAATATATATGATTATTTATTTTAGAGGAGTAATAAAAATGAAATTTTTTGATAAATTTTTAAAATTTCTAAAAACTGATAGAAATACTTTTTTAACATATATTCTAACAGTAATAACAATTTACTTAGCAGTAGACAGATTGGTAGAAATGTTACTAATGTTTTTAACTGGTGTATCGGTTTCTTATTGGGGTCCTATACAATACACATTAGCAATTGCTTGTCCAATATTTGCATTTCTATTTTCAGGTTCATCATCATTTGTAAAAGCTGCTGATATGAAAATTCCTTTCTTTTATATGTATTGTATTGCACTTTACATTATAGGAATTTCTATGGTAGTACAATGGATGAACTTAATATGTTGGTTATTGTTTATGGCAACACCTGGATATGTTAGTGTAATATCTAATTTTTCTAATTTAGTACAACCAGCATTTCAATCAATTGCAGTATATTTACCACTTGTTACTTTTTATCCTTTATTCAAAAAGTTATTTACTTGGATTAATGATACAAAAGATTTAAAAGATTCTATAAAAGATTATGGTGGTATAAACTTATCTGATAAAAAAGAAAATACTGGTGCTTATTCTGTAGAATTACCTTTATATGCTAATAAAGATACTGGAAAAACAATCTCTCTTACAGAACAAGGAAGATTTCAATCTGTATTTGTATGTGGTGTTTCTGGAAGCGGAAAAACATCTATGTTATTTGAACCTATGATGGCAAAAGATATTGAAAAAAAATCATTTTTCAAAGAAGCTTCTAAAGAATTAGGATTTACAGCATTAAAAACAAGAATAGCAACATTAAAATACCCATATGATAATAAATATTTAAACGAAAATTTCAATTTAAATATGCTTACCCCTACTTATGGCAAAGAAAAAGTACTTAAAGCATATTTAAAGAAAATGATTCTAGGTGAATCATCTGATGGAATAGTATACAAAAATATAGGTTTTACTTCTATTTCTCCAGATTATGAATCTACATCAAGAATTTTAGAAGTAGCAAACAATTATAATATACCTGTAAATTTAATAGATCCTTCAAATCCAGATTCACCAGGTTTGAATCCATTTGCTTTTGATGATCCTGTAAAGATAGCAATTATAATTTCTTCTGTATTGAAAGAAATGTACACATATGCTGGAACAGATTTAGAAGAATCTTTTAGACAAAATGTTACTCTACAAGCAGTAGAAAATATTTCTATATTATTAAAAGAAATGTATCCTAGATTACATGGAGATGACCTTCCAACATTAGAAGATATGCTAAATATGTTTAATGATTTTAGCTTAGTTGAAAAAATGTGTAAACAATTAGAAGAAATACCAGAACTTGCAAAACAATATTCTTTACAATTAGGATATTTCAAAAAGAATTTCTATGCAAATGGTTCAAATAAATCTGATACAGAAAAATATATTAGTGCTGCTACAACTCAATTAGATACATTATTAAGAGTAAAAGGTGTTAAAGATATTTTATGTAATAGAACAAACAACTTAAACTATGACCAAGTGTTGGCTAATGGTGAAATAACCTTAGTATGCACAAGGCGTGGTGATTTAGGAGCAAGTGTGCATACAGCTTTCGGTTTATTTTTCTTATTACTAATGCAATATTCTGTTTTAAGAAGACCAGGAAACGAAAAAAATCGTGTACCACATTTCTTATACATTGATGAATTTCCAGATTTCATAACACATGCAACAACAAATATGTTTACACTTTATAGAAAATATAGAGTTGGAATTATAATTTCTGCACAAAATTTAAGACAACTTGGAGAACAAAAACGAGGCAAATATAGAGAAACAATACTTGCCAACTGTGCAAATAAATTTGTATTTGGAAATAACACACCAGAAGATAATGAATGGTGGGAATTAGAACTTGGTCAGAAAAGAGAATGGACATTTAAATATAATTACGATACAGAAAAAGTTCAATATGATTCAAAATATAATGATGCTCAATTTAAATGGAAGCAAAATTATTCAGCTGGTAAAGTACAATCTTTAAAAGCTAAACAATGTATGTATAAAGTTAGAGATCTAAATGGTAAAAACTCTATTGGAATTATGAAAGTAGACTTTTTAGCTAGTAAGTATAGTGAACCTCATTTAAGTAAGCAATATAACTTTGCTAAATTTACTACTGGATTCTCAACTGAAGACGAAAAGCCAGAAAAAGATAAATTTGATCTAAAACACTTACAATTTGATAAAGCTCCTAATGGAGATGTAGATCCTATAAAAACAAATACAACAGATTCAAAATTCTTAATTGATAATGAAGATGCAATTATATTTGATATAAATAGAAAAAACAATAAAAATTAAAAAGCAAAAAATAAATATGAAGATGAATTCTTCATATTTATTTTTTTATTTTTTCTATCGTTTTTGTATATTCTTTTGAATTTACTATTGCTGTTCCTGCAACAATTATATTTGCTCCTGCTTCTTTTAACTTTTCTACATTTTCTAAATTTACTCCACCATCAACTTCTATATCTATATCAATATTATTATTTTCAATATATTCTTTTATTTTTTCTACTTTTTCTATTGTGCTTGGTATTAACTTTTGTCCACCTTTTCCAGGCTCTACTGTCATTATTAATACACTATTTAGATATGGTAAATATTTGTATAGTTCTTGTGTGCTTGTATTTGGCTTTATTGCCATTCCAACTTTTATATGGTTATCATGTATATATCTTATTATTTCTTTTGCTTGTTTCTCATTCTCGCAAGCCTCAAGATGAAATGTTATTGTATTAGGTTCATATGCTATATAAGAATCTACAAATGTTTTTATATCTTTTACCATCAAATGAATATCTAATGGTATGTTTGAAATTTGTTTTATCTGTCCCACATATTCTTGCATTAACTCTATTGTATTATTTTCTACAAATTCTCCATCCATTACATCTATATGAAAGTAATCTGTTTTTGCCACTTCTAAATTATAAAATACTCCTAATGAATTTTCCTTATCTGCTGACAATATTGATGTTGATACTTCTACCATTTATGTTCCTCCCTATCTTTCAATTCTTCATATATTTTTTTATAATTATTATATCTTGATTCTGTTATATCTTTTCCTACATTACTTTTTATAGCACAGTTTTCTTCTTTTACATGTGTGCAATCTAAATATTCACATTTATTAGCATATTTATTAAATTCTTTAAAATATTTATATAATTCTCTATACTCTATTTCATACACATCAAATGTTGAAAATCCTGGTGTATCAGCAATATATGTATTTTCTTCTACTTTATATAACTTTGTTGAAGTTGTTGTATTTTTTCCTTTTTTATTTTTATGACTTACTTCACCTTCTTGAGTTAATACTTCTTCAAAAATTCCATTAATTAATGTTGATTTTCCAACTCCAGAATTTCCTGAAAACACACTAACATTGTTTTTTAAAATATCATTTACTTCTTGTATATTGTTTCCTAAATCCTTTGCATTTGTTTGTATAACTTTATACCCAATATTTGAATATATTTTTTCTATTCTTTCTGCAACTGCACTATCTAAATCTATTTTGTTTATTATTATAACTGGTTCAATATTTAAGAATTCTGCAAATGCTAGTTGTTTATCTAGCATTAATAAGTCTGGACTTGGTTTTTTTGCAGATACTACTAAAATAAGTTTTGTAACATTTGCAATTTTAGGTCTTTTAATATATGATGTTCTATTCAAAACTTCCAATATTGAGTTATTTTCATTATCTATTTTTACAATATCTCCAACAACTGGTTTTATATCCTTATTTTTAAATATTCCTCTAGATGTGCATTCTATTATTTTATTGTTATCTAATTCTACATAAAATAAATTAGAGATTATTGTTATTATTCTTCCTTCTACTACCATATTTCACCCTATCTTTATTATATAAGGGCAGATAAACTTCTGCCCTTATTTTTTATTCAAATGTATAAGATGTTACATTGTTTAAATTAATATCTTTTGTAGCTTTAAGTATTCCATCCAAATATACTTTTACTGTTACAGTTCCTTTACCAGATATTTTTTGTGAAATACTTTCAACTTGTGCATTTACAGATTGATTATATACTGTATCATCATTTACATTAATTTTTAATTTAACTTTTCCTTCTGCCTCTGCTGAACCATTTAATGATTTAACATTTACATTAATTGTCGCTTCTTTTTGAGCTTGTAGTTTATTAACTGTTATTGTTATTGTTGAATTTTTATCTACTTCTGTTCCTGCTTCTAAGCTTTGTTTTACAACTACCCCATCATCTTTTGTTGTATCTTCTGTGCTTGCAACTGTTTTTAATTTTAATCCAGCATCTTTTATTGCTGTTTTTGCTTCATCTTCTGTTTTCCCAAGTAAATTTGGTACAGTTACCTTTTCTATTCCTTTACTAACTTTAAGGTTTATTGTTTCTCCTGCATCTATTTCTTCATTTTCTTTTACACTCTGTTCTACTACATAGCCAGCTTCAACTTTATTATCATAAACTTCTTCTATTGATACTTTTAAACCTAATGCTTCTAATTTACTTTTAGCTTCTTCTTGTGTTAGTCCAACAACTTTTTCCATTTTTACAGTATTACTTCCTAAGCTTACTACTACTGTTATTGTACTTCCTTCTTTTATTTTATAGTTAGGCATATAAGTTGGGTCTTGAGATATAATATATCCTGCTGGTATATCTTTATTATACTCTTCTGATCCTTTTTCATATTTCAATTTTAATCCTTCTACTTCACTTTGAGCTATTGTTTGTTCTTTTCCTACTAAATCTGGAATTTGAACATCTTTTTTAGTAACTAAGCCTAATATAAGATTTGTTACTAAAATAGTAATAACAAATAACAATATAGAGCCTATAACTATAGATAGTGCTTTATGTTTTTTTATAAAAGCTGTAAATTTATTTTTACTTTTTTCTTCCTCTTCTTTATTTTCATCATTTCTTGCTTCTCTTTTAGGTGTTTCTGTATAAATTGTAGATATTCTTTGTGTTGGAAAGTCTGTTGTTTTTTCTGATACTACAAAATCTTCATTAGGATTTTTTAAAGCTTTACTTAAATCTCTTAACATTTCAGTTGCATTTTGATATCTTAGGTTTACATCTTTTTGCATTGCTTTCATTATAATATCATTTACTGCCTTAGGTACATTAGGATTAACTTTCATTGGTTCTATTGGTTTTTCTTGCATATGTTTTAACGCTACAGAAACTGGAGTATCTGCATTAAATGGTACTTTTCCAGTTACCATTTCATACAATACAACACCTAAAGAATATAAGTCAGATTTAGCATCTGTAAATCCTCCTCTTGCATGTTCTGGTGAAAAATAGTGTACAGAACCTATTGTTGTTCCAAAAGCTGTTATAGTTGAATTTGATACTGCTTTTGCTATTCCAAAGTCTGTAACTTTAGCAATACCATCCTCTGTTATTATTATATTATGTGGTTTTATATCTCTATGAATTATATTATTCTTATGAGCAGTTTCTAATGCTGAAGCTATTTGAATAGCTACATTTAATGACCATTTCCAAGAAAGTGCTCCATCCTCATTAATTATTTCTTTTAATGTTTTTCCTTTAATTAATTCCATAACAATATAATGAATATTGCCTTCACTTCCAACATCATACACAGAAACTATATTAGGGTGTGTTAAGCTTGCTGCAGATTGTGCTTCTGTATTAAATCTTTTTACAAATTCTTCATCTGTTGTAAACTCATCTCTTAGTACTTTTACAGCTACAAATCTGTTCAAAACATGACATTTGGCCTTATATACTGTAGCCATTCCACCATTTCCTATATTTTCTAATATTTCATATCGATTTCCTAATAATCTACCTTCTAAATTCATAGTAACCTCCAAATATTTTAGACTTTTGATCTTTAACAGCAATTAACTATAACTACTGTTATATTATCTAGTCCTCCTGCTTCATTTGCTTTTTCTACTAATTTTTCACTTGCTTTTTCTATATCTTCATTAATAATTTTTAATATTTCTTCATCATTTACCATATTTGTTAATCCATCTGATGTAATAACAATAATATCATCTTTTAAAAATCCTTTTACTGTTACTATTGGTTCAACAAAAGATGTACATCCCAATGCTTTAGTAAGCATATTTTTCTTAGGATGGCTTCTTGCTTCTTCCTTAGTAATTGTTCCATCTTTTACTAATTTTTGTACATAGCTGTCATCTACTGTTAGCTTTCTTATAATATTTTTTCTAATTCTATAAACTCTACTATCACCAATATGACCTATATAAATCCTATTTTCACATGCAAGAACAACTTCTATTGTTGTTCCCATTCCTTCCAGTGATTTATCTTCTTTTGATTTTTCATATACAACCATATTAGCATATTCAATTGCATTTTTTACAAGGTTTTGTAATTCTTCTTTACTATGCTCTGTTTTAACAAAATTGTTTTCTATATAGTTTTTAGCAGATATAATGGCAAGCTTACTAGCAATCTCTCCGCCATTGTAGCCTCCCATACCATCTGCAACAATATATAGACCAACGGTTTCACTTGGTTGAGAAACATAATAAGAATCTTGATTCATATCTCTTGCTTTACCAATATCTGATTTAGCAAAAACCCTCATACAGACTTTTCTCCTGTTCTATAAATTTTTTCTTCTTAGCTGTCCACAAGCTGCATCAATATCAGAACCTAATTCTCTTCTGATTGTTGCTGTTATTCCATTTGCATTCAAATAATCTCTGAATTTTATTATATTTTCATTTGTACTCTTAATATATTGCCCATTTTCTATTTTATTTATAGGAATTAAATTAACATGACACAACATTCCTTTTAAAAGTTTAACTAATTCTTTTGCATCTTCTAAATTATCATTATTATCCTTTGCTAATGCATATTCAAAAGATATTCTTTTATTAGTCTTTTTTATATAATATTTACATGCTTTCATTAATTCTTCTATATTATATTTATTATTTATTGGCATCATTTTACTTCTTTTCTCATCGTTTGTAGCATGTAATGATATAGACAAAGTAAATTGATAATCTCTATCTGCTAATTCATATATTTTAGGAACAATGCCACTTGTTGAAATACTTATATGCCTAGCACCTATATTTAATCCTTTTGGATTATTTAATATATTAATAGCCTTTAAAACATTATCATAATTATCTAATGGTTCTCCAATTCCCATGAATACGATATTAGATATTTTAGTTTTTTCATCTCTTTGTACTGCCAAAATTTGTTCTACAATTTCTCCACTTGTTAAATTTCTGATAAATTTAATTCCTGTAGAAGCACAAAATTTGCATCCCATTTTACAACCTATTTGTGAAGAAACACATATTGTTTTACCATGATGATATTCCATAAGAACTGTTTCTATAGCATTTCCGTCCAAAACATCGAATAAGTATTTCTTTGTTCCATCTACGGACTCTTGCTTTTTAAGTATTTTAAAATTGTTTAAAGTAAATTCTTTTTTTAATTTTTCTCTTAATTCTAATGACAAGTTAGTCATGTCATCAAATGAAGTTACCTCTTCTTGATACAACCATTTAAATACTTGTTCTGCTCTATATGACTTCTCACCTATTTTAATAAATTCTTCTTTTAGCTCGTCTAGGTTATAATCTTTTATATTTTTCATTTATTTTTTCTTCCTTTAAAAAGTCATTATTTCTTGTATTTATATTTTCCCTAGATAACTTATACCACAACATCAATATTTTTGCAATAGATTTTGTTAAAGTTCATATATTAGCAACGGGCGGACACATATTTTAATTAATAGTGAATAGTTAATAATTAATAATTTAGATGTGTTTGGTGTTTAGTATTTTGTATTTTGATATACAAATTGCTTCAAAGGAATTTCTCTATACAGCCAAATACCAAATACCAAATTCTAAATACTAATTACAATAAAAAGTGCTCAAAATGTAGGCTGAATTTTTTTAATTTTTGAACATTTTTTTATATACTTTAATATTCTATTATGAGGTGTTGTTTATGTATAAATTAGCTATTGTTGGTGCTACTGGTTTAGTTGGTAAAACCATATTAAAAATATTAGAAGAAAAAAATCTTCCTATATATGAATATGTTCTTTTTAGTTCTAAAAAATCTGCTGGTAAAATAATTAATTTTAAAGGTAAAGATTATACTGTTAGGGAATTAACTATTAATTCTTTTGTTCAAGAACATTTCGATTTTGCTATTTTCTCTGCTGGTGGATATACTTCTAAACTAAATTCTCCTATTGCTGCTGAACATGGGTGTATTGTAATTGATAATAGTAGTGCTTTCAGAATGGATCCAAGCGTACCTTTAGTAGTACCAGAAGTTAATCCAGAAGATATAACAAAAAATAATGGAATAATTGCGAACCCCAATTGCTCTACTATTCAAGCTGTTTTACCATTAAAAGTTCTTGATGATAATTACAAAATTAAAAGAATTGTATATTCTACATATCAAGCTGTTTCCGGTGCTGGTATTTATGGTATTAAAGATTTAGAAAATGGTATTAAAGGTTTACCTAATGAAAAATTTCCACACCAAATTTATAATAATTGTCTGCCACATATAGATGATTTTTTAGATAATGGCTATACAAAAGAAGAAGAAAAAATGATAAATGAAACAAGAAAGATATTACATAAGCCAGATATGCCAATCACTGCTACTACGGTAAGAGTTCCTGTTTTTAATTGCCACAGTGAAAGTATTAATATAGAACTAGAAAATGATTTTACTTTAGATGATGTTAGAGAAAAGTTAGAAAGTTTTAATGGAATAAAAGTTATCGATGATATAAAAAACAATTTATATCCTCTTGCTTGTAATTGTTCGGGTTTTGACGAAGTTTTTGTTGGTAGAATAAGAAGAGATAATAGTGTTAAATATGGATTAAATTTATGGGTAGTTGCTGATAATATTAGAAAGGGTGCTGCAACTAATGCAATACAGATATTAGAAAAAATGATAAAAAATGGTGTCAATGGATAAGATTCGGGCGGAACACAGAGTTCCGCCCTATATATATGATAATTTATTAACAACATAATCAATTTCGTCTTTTGTATTTTCTTTTCCTAAAGAGAACCTTATTGTTCCTGATGCTTCCTCTGCATTTAGCCCTATTGCAGTTAATACATGAGATGGTAAGCTATCTCCAGTTGAGCAGGCAGATCCAGCTGATGCACATATTCCAAATTCATCTAATTTTAGCAATATTTCTAAAGAATCTTTACCTGAAAAAGTTACATTTATATTTCCTGGTAATCTTTTTTCTAAATCTCCATTTATTTTTATTTTGTCAAAATTGTCTGTTAATTTTTTTATAAAATAATTCCTATTATCTAATATTTGCTTATTATTTTTTTCCAAATTACTATTAGCAAGTTTAATGGCTTCTGCTAAACCAACTATGCCAGCTATATTTTCTGTTCCGCTCCTTTTTCCCTTTTCTTGATGTCCTCCGTCTTGTACTCTTTCAAATTCTATTCCTTTTTTCACATATAATGCTCCCATACCTTTTGGGCCATAAAACTTATGTGCTGATAAAGATAAAGCATCTATTTCTAATTCTTCAACATCAATCTTTACATTTCCTGCTGCTTGAACTGCATCTGTATGAAAAATTATATTATGTTTTTTTGCTATTGTAGATATTTCTTTTATTGGTTGTATTGTTCCTATTTCATTATTTGCAAACATTATACTAATTAAAATTGTATCCTCTCTAATGCTTGCTTGTAGCTCTTCTAATTTTACAAAACCTTTTTTATCTACATTTAAATAGCTTACTTCATATCCTTGTCTTTCCAAGGTTTTGCAGCTATTTAAAATAGCTGGATGTTCTATTTTAGATGTTATTATATGTTTTCCTTTATTTTTATTAGCATATGCTATTCCTTTTAATGCTAAATTATCGCTCTCACTGCCACAGCTTGTAAAATATATTTCTTTTGCGCTACAATTTAATTCTTTAGCCACCATGCTTCTTGAATTTTCTACTATTCTCTTATTTTGTCTCCCTATTGCATACATAGATGATGGATTTCCATAACTTATATTAAAATATGGTAACATCTTTTTTAATACTTTTTCATCAACATATGTTGTAGCACAATGGTCTAAATATATTATTTTTTGCATAAAAAAATCACCTCATATCTTTATTAATAGTATGAGATGATTTTAAATTTTATTATTTATTTACTAAATTTGTTTAATAATTTCTCTATAGAAATTATTTCTTTTTCCCCTGTTCTAACATTTTCTAATTCAACTTCACCACTTTTTACTTTGTCTCCTAAAACTGCCATATAAGGTGTTCCAAGAATTTTACAATCTTTTATTTTAGCTCCAATTGAATTTAAGTTCCTATCATCTAATATTGCTTCTATTCCATTATTTAAAAGTGTGCAATACAATTCATTAGCTTCTTTTACTTTTTCTTCATTATCCATTTTAGGAATAATTTGTATTTTGTATGGAGCAACACTTTCTGGCAATACAAATCCTTGTACTTTACCATTTTCATCTTTTAAAACAGATTCTTCATAAATAGTAGCAACTGTTCTACTAACACCTATTCCATAACATCCCATATAATATAGTGCTGGTTTTCCGTCTTCTGCTATGTATGTTCCATTCATGGTTTCTGAATATTTAGTTCCTAATTGGAATATATGTCCTAATTCTATTGCTCTTCTTTTCTCTAGTTTTGAAATATCAGTAATATTATATTCTTCTTTTAAATATTGTTCATAATTTTCTCTTTCTAATATTTCTGTATTTAAAGCTGTATTTGTTTTTTCATCATAAAGAATTGTATCTTCTCCTATTGGTGATAAAACCATAAATTCTTCTGATTTTTTTCCACCCATATCTCCATTGTCTGCTACAACTGGAATTACATTTAGCCCCATTTCTGTAAACATTTCTAAGTATGCTTCTCTTATGTTTTCATATGTCTTTGCTAAGTCTTTTTCTGAACTATTAAAGCTATATGCATCCATCATTGGGAATGTTTTTCCTCTTAGTAAATATCCTCTTGCTCTTATTTCGTTTCTATATTTTTCTCCTATTTGATAAAAAGTTACTGGTAAATTTTTATATGATTTAAGTTTTTCTCTTGCAAATTCTAACATTGCTTCTTCCGCAGTTGGTGCTAAGCAAAATCCACCTTTATCTGTACTTATTGTAAACATTGTTCCATCTTCTACATAATGAGAATATCTTCCTGAGTCTTTCCATAGTTTTTCTGGTTGCAAAGTTGGTAATAATACTTCTATACATCCGTGATTATTTAATTTTTCTGTAATAATTTTCTCCACATTTCTTCTAACTAATAGTGGAACATTATTGTATGCATATAGACCTGTACCATATTGTACTAACTGTCCTGTTTGTAATAATATATCTTGTACTGGATACATTTCATCTAGATTATTTAATTTTATTGTACCCATTCCTGTTTGTGATAATTTCATAATTTATTCCTCCAATTTTATTTTCTAATTTTCATCTTCATTTAAGGTTTCTTGTTCTTCCCTTTCGGGCATTGGAGCCTCTATATTTTTTTCTTCTACAATATCGTCTATAACAATTTGTTGGTTTTCATCTAATTTATATCTTGGTAATTCTGGTAGTTCGTCTAAAGAAGAATATCCAAACATCCTTAAAAATTCTTTAGTTACTTTATAAGTTGTAGGTCTTCCTGGTAAATCCAATCTTCCTGCATCTTCTATTAAATTATGATCTAATAATTTATATATTGTTCCATCAGAATTTACTCCTCTTATGCTTTCTATTTCTGCCCTAGTAATCTTTGGATTATATGCTATAATAGCTAAAGTTTCTAAAGCTGCTTGTGATAAATTAGGTTTGTTTCTTTTATCTATTATTTGATATATATAATCGTAATTTTCTTTTTTAGAACATAATTGATATCCATTATTTACTTTAATTATTTCTATTCCTCTTCCTTGTTCTTCAAAATCTGCTTTCATGCTTTCGATTATTTCTTCAGTATCTTTTGGTGTTAATTCTAAAACTACTGATAGTTCTTCTACTGAAATATCTCTTCCAACAGCAAATAAAATTGATTCAATTACCTGTTTTGCTTTATTTATATCCATTTGTTACCTCTCTTTAAATATATACTATTTTATCTCAAATAGCCTAATTAGTCAATATTTATTGTTTATAGTTGAATTTTTTATTATATTATGCTAATATTTATTTATAAATTAATTAAATGAGGTGAAGTATATGGATGAAACTCCTAAAAAAATAGAGATAGTTAATGGAAACGGAAAAGATTTAAATATTTCTGAGGTTTCTTCACATTTAAATATAGCTAAACCCAAAATAAAAGATGAAGATGAAAAGAAACAAAGAATTGTAGTTCCTCAAAACAAAAAGAAATCTAAATAAAGCAAAAAAATCAATCATTTTACTGATTGATTTTTTCTCTGTAGTTTAAACAGATTCTTTTTGGTAGCGAGAAATGGATTCGAACCATCGACCTGCCGGGTATGAACCGGATGCTCTAGCCAACTGAGCTATCTCGCCATAAGCAATGTATATATTATAATTTGTTTTGCTTTATTTGTCAAGAAAAAAGAAATAATTTTAAATTATTTCTTTTATCTATCTCTTTCTTCTTTATCTTTTTCTGTTATAATTTTTTCTACTCTTACTTCTTTTGGTAATTGTTTTCTCATTTTATTTAATGTATCTTTCTTTAATCCATTAGGAAATCCACCATTTTCAGATAATTGGCTGCTTTCTGATACCATAGGCTCTGCTGAGTTCTCCCCCATATTATCTGAATTTGTTAGTGATTTTTTTAAATTAGGTAATATATCATGTTCTGCTATTTCTTCAAGCCTATCCTCTTTTGTATTTGTAGATGTTCCAAATACTTCATTTATGATTTTTTTTATAATCTTTACTATTTGCGCCATATTTTCAACTTAATATTTAAGTTGTTTTCACCTCTCTATTATTAATATAAATATTACACGAATATTATACCACACATTTACAAAAAATGCAAATTTTCTAGTTCATATAGTCTTTTAGTTTCTTACTTCTGCTTGGATGTCTTAATTTTCTTAATGCTTTTGCTTCTATTTGTCTTATTCTTTCACGAGTTACATCAAATTCTTTTCCCACTTCCTCAAGTGTTCTTGCTTTTCCATCTTCTAAACCAAATCTTAGTTTTAATACTTTTGCTTCTCTTGGTGTTAATGTATTCATTACTTCTTCTAATTGTTCTTTTAACATTGTGTAAGCTGCTGCATCTTGTGGAGCTGGTGAATCATCATCTTGTATAAAGTCTCCTAAGTGGCTGTCATCTTCTTCTCCTATTGGTGTTTCTAAAGATACTGGATCTTGAGCTATTTTTTGTATTTCCATAACTCTTTCTACTGGCATTTCTAGTTCTTCTGCTATTTCTTCTGGTGATGGTTCTCTACCAAGTCTTTGTAGTAGTAATCTAGATGTACGAATTAATTTATTTATTGTTTCTACCATATGAACTGGTATTCTTATTGTTCTTGCTTGGTCTGCTATTGCCCTTGTTATTGCCTGTCTTATCCACCAAGTTGCATAAGTACTAAACTTATATCCTTTTGTATAATCAAATTTTTCTACTGCTTTTATTAGTCCCATATTTCCTTCTTGTATTAAATCCAAGAATAATAAACCTCTTCCCACATATTTTTTTGCTATACTAACAACTAGTCTTAGGTTTGATTCAGCTAGTTTTTGTTTTGCCTCCTCGTCTCCCTTTAATATTTTTTTTGCTAGTTCTAATTCTTCATCAAATGAAAGTAGTTCTATTTTTCCAATTTCACGTAGGTACATTCTCACTGGGTCATCTGTACTTACACCCTCAAAGTTCATTGAATCTATATCGTCTAATTTTAAGTCTTCCACTTCAGATAAATCATCTGCATCTGGCTCTTCTAAGTCATCTTTTAATACATCTACACCCATTTTTTCCATTACATCAAATACTTTGTCTATTTGCTCTGGGTTTACTTCTCCTAATTCTGTTGCTAGCTCACCATATGTTATATTTCCCTTTTCTTTTGCCTTTTTTATTATATCTGTAACTTTTTTTTCTGTATCTTGTTCTACTACTTCATTATTATCTGTATCTTTTTCTATATTAATATTATTATCTTCTTCCATTATTCTCCTCCTTATTTGGAAAAAAGTATTATTTAATCATCTTTTTTTGTATTATTATTTTATTTATTTCTTCTATTATTTTTTCTTTTTCTTCTTGACTTATCCCTTGTTCTTGCTCTTTTTCCAAAAGCTCTACTTTCCTATTATCTAATTTTTCAATTTTATATGTATTAATAATGTTGGCTATTGTTTTTTCGTCATTTTTTATTTGATAATCTTCTGCCATAATCTCTGTTATTCTACTCATTGCTTGTTCATCTTCAATAAAATAGTTTAATATATCATTTATATTACTATTTCCCTTTTCATATTCTTCATACAATCTTTTTAATATTTTCTTGTTTATTTCAGATTTAAAATCCTCTACTTGTATCTCTGGTTTTATCTTTTCATATACTTCTTCTTGAAGTAGTAGTGCTATTATTGTTTTTTCTCTTTCAATAAGTCTTTTTTCTACTTCTTCTTTTTTTATGAGCATTTGTGGTTTTCTTTCAAGAACCTTTGAGGTTATTCTTTTATCGGTTGATTTATTTATTTCAGCATAAAGCGCTTCTTTTGAAATATCATATTCTTTTGCAATTTTATCTATATATAGTTCTTGTTCGATTTTACTTTCAACTGTCGTTAGTAGCTTTGCTGTTTCTTTTAGAAATTTTATTTTATCATTTACATTGTTTAAATCTAAACTCTTTTTTAGTACTTTTGTTTTAAATTCAACTAAAGATATTGCATTATCTACTAGCATATTAAAACGTCCATTACCATATTTAATAACATATTCGTCTGGGTCTTTTGCTCCTTCCAATTGTAGTATTCTAACATCACACCCTACATTTTTTAGTATTTCTAGTCCTCTCATTGTTGCAGCTTGTCCTGCACTGTCTGAATCATATGAGATTATCACTTTTTCTGTGTATCTTCTGAGTAATCGTGCTTGTCCTTCGGTTAGTGCTGTCCCTAGTGATGCTACAACATTTGGTATTCCTCTTTGATGAAGTGATATTGTATCCATATATCCTTCTACCATTATGATTTTACCCATATTTGCATTTTTTGCAAGATTCATTGCATAAAGATTTTTTCCTTTACTGTATGCAATCCCTTCTGTTGAGTTTATATACTTGTATTTAGCAGGTGATGCTTCTAACACTCTTCCGCCAAAGGCTATATACTTATTTCTTATGTCTTGAATTGGGAACATTAATCTGTTTTTGAAAACATCACTATATCCATAATTTGTTTTCTTTACCAAATTTGAGGCTAATATTTGTTCCTCTGTAAAGCCTTTTGATTTTAAAAGTTTGTACACTTCATCTCCACCGACCTGAATATCCTATCATAAATTTTTTTAATGTATTATTGTCGAGTTTTCTTGATTTTACATATTCCTGTGCTGGTTTTGCTTTTGGTGTGTATAGATTTTGATGGTAGTAGTTTGCAACAATTTCATTTATTTCAAGCACTTTTTGCTTTAATAAATCTCTTTTTGTTGTATCAGAATTATCTGGTGCAGGTAATGCAATGCCTGCTTTTTCTGCAAGCATTTCTATTGATTCTTTATAGTTTATATTTTCTATTTTGCTTATAAAAGTAAATACATCGCCACCAACGCCACATCCAAAACAATGAAAAATTTGCTTGTCTGGGGAAACAGAAAAAGAAGGCGTTTTCTCTTTATGAAAAGGACATAACCCTGAGAAATTTCTACCGCTTCTTTTTAGTATTATATATTTTGATACGATGTCTACTATATCATTATTAATTCTTACCTCATCAATAAAAGCATCACTATATCGCACCATATCTTACACCTTTCCTACTATATAATATTCGACATAAAGTTTTTTACACCTTCTTTTATTTACATAATTCGTTTTATTGTTTTGTATTTTATTAATGTAATTTTGGGGTGTATATTTTATACCTTTTTGTAAATAATATTATTATAAATTTCTAGGAGGTGTTTTTTGATGTCAGAAAATAAAAATAATAAAAACAATAAAAACAACAAAAAGAATAACAGAAATAGTGAAAATAACAATAACCAAAATGAAAGAAATAATACTAACTGTAGATAATTTTTCTTTATAAATATGTAAGAGGCTATTAGCCTCTTTCTTTATTGTATTATTTATTACATCTTATTTATTAATAAGATGTAATAGTTATATATTCATCTGTTTTATCATTGTTTCTCCAAACACTGCATATCCTTGAATAGGATTATTTACTAACACATGTGTTATTGCTCCAATAAATTTACCATTTTGTAATATTGGTGCTCCACTCATACCTTGTATAATTCCTCCTGTTTTTTCTATTAATTCTGAATCGGTTATTTCTATTAGCATACTTTTATTATCCTCTGTATTGTTTTTGTATATTTTTTTTATTTCTATTTCATATTCTTTTCTTATTCCATCTTCTAGCATCAATAAAATTGTTGCCTTTCCTGTTTTTATTTCATTTTTTAATGCAACATCCAAAACGTTTGTTGTATCTATTCCAAGTCTATTTGTTTCTTCTAGCTTTCCATATATTCCAAACTCTGTATTTAGGTTAATGTTACCTATTTTTTGACTATCATTTATTACTCCTCTTATCTCTCCTGGTATTCCTTCTTCTCCCTTTTTTATTTTTGTTATTGTACTTGTAAGTAATGTTCCACTTTCTATTGTTATTAATTTGTCTGTATCTCTATCTACTATACCATGCCCTAAAGTTGCTATTTTTCCACTTTCCGGCTCATAATATGTTGCTGTTCCTATTCCCATAGCTCCATCCCTTACCCATAATCCAATTTTATATTTATTCTCTTTTGTTTTTACTGGTTCTATATTAGCTATATATTCTGTTCCTTCTCTTATATATTGTATTTTTACATTTTGACCTTTTGACTTGTTTACACATTCTATTAATGCTTGTGTTGTTGTAACTTGAACATTATCAACTTTTGTTATTAAATCTCCTTCCCTTATTCCTGTATTTTCATATGGTTTTTTTCCTTCTATTTCTGTCATCCCTATTACTAAAACCCCGTCTGAATATAGTTTTATTCCTATTATATTACCTAATGGTATTACCTTTGTGTTTTGTACAGTACTCACATTTACTGTTTTTACATTAAATAAATTGAATAAACTTACAGTTATTTTTTTATTTTCAATTTTGCTATTTGTATTCGAAGCCTGAACAATCTCTTCTCTTCCTTCTTTTAATACCACTCCTAATATTTGATTTAAATTCAATTCCTCGTTTTCAAATAGTATTATGTTTTCTGGTATATTTGTTATATTTACTGTATATATTAATGATATTAAAAGTATTAATATTATTAAACTTTTTTTTATAAAATTCAAATATGGTCACCCTAAATTAGGATAACCATATTTGTTTAAATTATTATTTAAATTATATTTAACTACCTTTTAGTAAGTATTGTGAATTAATCACAGTATTTAAGTTTATTCTTCTACCTCTTCAAAAACCATTTTGCTTACTCTCCATGAATCTTTATGATACTCTATACTTGTACATTTAAACTTTATTAAATTAAAGTTTTGAACAAATTTTGTGATATCATTGTTATAAATAGTTTCCATAGAATATGTTTTGCCTGTACTTAACATTTTGATTTCTACTTTTATACTATCTGTTTCATTTTCGATATAGTAATTTTTTTCATCTTTTAAAATATTATTTTTTTCATTTTCATTTATAGCTTTATTTATAACTGTTGTAACCTCTGTACCATATATTACTCTTCCTAAATAGTATTCATATTCACTGTTTTTTCTTTTTATATTTTTAATTGTTGTATTTTTTGTTATTAATAATCCAAGCACAGAAAATATTATAACTACTATTGGAATAGTTATTAATAATATGTTTTTTTTCATTTTCAAATTAATCTCCTATTTTAAGATTATAGCTTTTTCAATTGTGTTTTTTAAAATCCAAGTATGGATATCACTTTATAATAGTAATATCCATTTTTGGAATTAGTTGTTGCTATTTATTTCTTACTACCACTATCTTTATATTGTCTAACCTGAAATATCCAATTTGATCGCAAGCATGAGAATAATGATCTGAATAGAATCCAAAAGTGTCTGGTTTTATATCATCTACTGGTACAAAATATTCTTGTGCTAATTCACTACCTTTTACTATATATCCACCTTTTACTACTGTTATGGTTATATTTCCTGAACCAGAGCTTTCTCTTCCCCCTGTATAAGTTCCAAATTTAAGAGGTTGTATTAGTTCTATAGATTCTACATTATTCCAATTTGAGTTTTTATTATATCTAAATTTATATATTGCTCCATTACTTCCTGCTATAGAATAAAATTTACCTGCAAAATTTATACTTAACATATATCCTGATAATGTATTTCCATCTTCTATAACATTAAACATAAATCCACCAGAATTAAAGCTATCACCTTTGTTAATATAATAATTAAATGCAAATTCTTGTATTTCAACAAATTCTGAAGTGAATGTAGCCCATGTTGCACCTTTACCTGGATTAGTTTGATTTCCTACCATTGTAACTATTGCACCATCATCAGATTCTCTTATGTTTATATTAGATACACTTGGAGTATAGTCTTTTTTCCAATTCAAATTACTTAAAGATATTCTCCAAATTGCATAAAGATCTACGTCATCATCAAACAAAACCGTTGTTCCTGGCATATAATCTATCCTCGTTGAATCTTTATCTGTTGTCCATCCAACAAATACGTATTTTATAAATTGATCTGTTGTATCAATAGATGGTCTTTTTGTAGATAATGTTGTTTGTACACCTGGCTCTGCTTCTTGATCTTCTGGCATATTATGAATTTCTTTAACTTCCTCATAACCATCTACATTAGAATGATATCTTATCATTATTCCAATTTTTCCATCTAAGCTTTCTTTTTGATAATATCTTTCTCTTGCTAAAGCTTCACCATATGATTTTGCTTGTAAATATGCTATTTCTTCATTCTCTGTTTGTTTGTAGTTTGCTTTATTTACTGTGCAATAATAACAAGCTATTTCTGAGTTTGTATTATTTACATTATCGTGTTGATAATAATATATATTGTTTTCTCCTTTTGTAAATTCTTTCTGTACATATTCTACACTTCTGTATCCAGTATATATTATATTTCCACACTTTTCGCAGTATACTCTATGATAATTTGTATCTTCTCCACTAAATAGCAATTCTCCTGGATCTACATATTCTCTATTTGTTGTACTTGTTGCTATTGCATAGTTGTTATAATATTTTAATCCTATTGGTATTCCTTGGAAAAATGTTATTAATGATATATTGCTAAATACTTGTTCCCAATCCTTTTCTGTTAATATTGGCAACTTAAATCCATATGTTCCACTTCTGTTATAATTTGATATTGATAAGTTTAGATTACCTATAACTTTATTTTTCATTATTTCTCTTTTGTGTTCAACTATTATTGAATATATATTCTCTGGATCATTATTTTCATCTATTCTAAAGGTATTAGATGGTATATCTTTTAAAGACATTTCATATTTATTATTTTCGTTATTATATTCAATATCTACTTGTTTGAAATTTTTATTTGCTAAATTTTGATTTACCCAATTTGTAAAAGCATATGCCTCTACATAATAACTTATTGAACTAAAGTCTCTATAAATTGTACTAAATCTTAGGTCATCTAGTCCTAGTTCTACTAATAGATTGTCTTTTACTTCTGTGTCTATTATTTCTATCCCGTTATTTTTTTCTTTTGCATTTTCAGGTCTTATACTTATACACCATTTTCTTTTATCTCTTCCATTTAATATTTGGTATACTTTTTTATATTCAGTTGTTCCATCGGTTTTTCCCCATAATACAGATACTGATTTATATTTACATTCTTTTGAACCTATTCTTATACTTTCGTCATCTTTTATGAATTGTCTCTCTTTCGTTGAAGCATTTATTGTAAAGAAGTTATCAGCAATTTCATCATAATATAATTTTTCATGAGTTGCATCATATATATATTTAAATGTTTTTAATATATATTGATTACTTTCAAAAAATAATACTTGTTCTTGCAATATCTCTGTTTCTATACCTATTTTTTCTGTTTTTACTCCTTTTACTCCTCTATCTACTTGTATATCAGAAGCTTTAGGTCTTTCACTTTCTGTTTTTAGATGTGCTCTTGGTAATGTACATTCTTTTAGATAAATTAAATATCCATCTTTTGTAACACTTGTACCATCTACTTCCCCATACACATAGATTCTATTGTCTAATGTATAATTTACTACAATATCTGTTCTATTATCATCTTTATATCTTGCTGAATATGCTATTTTGTTGTTTAAGGTATGCCTATACTCCATCTTTGCTTTATTTATATCTGTTGTTAAATTTGGTAATGTTTGTGTTTGTCTTTGTTGTGCATCATCTAAGTATTCATAATAGTATGTTTCCCCACCTTCTTTTGCTTCATATAATATCATACTGTTTTCAGAGTCTTGACTTACTTTATTCTTGTTTCCTGATTCTATATCGTAGAAAAGTTGTACTCCATTTTCATCTTCGACTGTTACTGGTACATATGTTGGGGCATATATGTAATATCCATCATACATTGTTACTGCAATTGCTGGTATATAGTTTAGCATATATTCTTTAGCTGTTCCTGATATATTTAAGTTGTTTGCTAAACTTGTTAAAAATGTATTTACTGTGGCTTGTACATTATCTCTTATTTTTTTGCTACTTACCTCACTTACCCATTCTGACCAGTCTACAGTATTTACTTCAAATGCTTTTATTCCTTCTTTAGTTGATTCTGCTAATTTTGTATCATATTCGGCTTGCAATTTTAATGTTTTTTGTTGCAAATTCAAATAATATGATAATATTACTATTAACGGAATTGTTATTACTAAAAATATTATTGCTAAATTTTGAATTTTCATATGTCTTGTTCCTTCCTAAAACTAGATATTTTATTCTATTATTTCTATTCCTCCCCATTTAACAACTGTATAGCCTTCTCTTAATAGTGTTTTTAGTTTTTGTTCTTCTATTTCTCTTTCATTTAGTCCTAAAATTGCAAGTTTTTCCTCTAGGAATGTTGCTGACTCTTCGCCTTTTACTGTAAATCCATCTTTACATTTTGTTTAAATTATTATTTGAGTTTTATTTAATCACCCATTGGCATAAAATCTGCATTAATTGCAATATCTGTTAATTCAAATCTTCCTATTCCGTAACAGCCATGTTGGAAATGTGATGAGAAGAAGCCAAATGAATTGAAATTATAATCCATTTTTGAACTCACATTATTTATTGTATATTTAAGTTCCATAGTAGAATATTGATTAGCTTGGTAATATATTTCATATCCATCTTCTATTTTTTTTAATATTATCCTACCTTTTTGTGGTATTGTTAAGTTTGTAATATGGGTGCAATCGCTGTAACCTAAAGGTGTTCTGTTTAAGTAAGGTTTACCTTTAATCATTCCCTTGTTATATTTAAAATACCAAATAGAACCTGTACGTCTTGTATAATAAAAAATATTTGATATTCCACAACTATCTGGAGGATTTATAAAGTTAAAACTTAACATATATCCGCTTACAATATCTGATGAATCTTCACAGCCAGATAAGTTAAATATTACTCCTGCTCCACCAATACTATCTCCAAAATCCAAGTCATAACTAAAACTCATATCTCTAAGTAGTGCAACTTCAGTTTTCTCTGATGTTGCTTGATAATGGTCTTTGGCTGTTCCATCAAATGTAGCCCAACATGCTCCTTTTCCGCTGAAATACACTATTTCCTGTCATCCTTATTGCATTATTATTATTTGCTGTATCAAAATAGATATATGAAATACTTCCATCCCCTATATAACGTACAAAAGATGTTACCCATCCAGGTGGTTTATAGTAATTTGATGGATTAAATAGTGTACTTGCATCTTCATTTGATGTCCAATAGTTGTCATATTTCCAATCTAATGAAGTTAACTTTATAGACCATTGTGCATATAATATCATATTTTCTGTTATATTGCTTATTCTGTCCTTTGATGAATACATTTGTCCACTACCATCTTTTTCTGTGTTCCATCCAACAAATATTAATTCCCATTTTACATCACTGTATGTTCTTACTGTTGGAATGTCACTTACAACAGTATGGGTTCCTCCTATTGGGCACTCATATGTATTAGGTGTAATATTGCTAACACTCTCTATTATATATGCATCCTTTTTTATGTTTTCTACATATGTTATTGTTAATGCAATAGAGCCTTCTAGTTTCTCTTTTTGATAATATCTTTCTCTTGCTAAAGCTTCACCATATGATTTTGCTTGTAAATATGCTATTTCTTCATTCTCTGTTTGTTTGTAGTTTGCTTTATTTACTGTGCAATAATAACAAGCTATTTCTGAGTTTGTATTATTTACATTATCGTGTTGATAATAATATATATTGTTTTCTCCTTTTGTAAATTCTTTCTGTACATATTCTACACTTCTGTATCCAGTATATATTATATTTCCACACTTTTCGCAGTATACTCTATGATAATTTGTATCTTCTCCACTAAATAGCAATTCTCCTGGATCTACATATTCTCTATTTGTTGTACTTGTTGCTATTGCATAGTTGTTATAATATTTTAATCCTATTGGTATTCCTTGGAAAAATGTTATTAATGATATATTGCTAAATACTTGTTCCCAATCCTTTTCTGTTAATATTGGCAACTTAAATCCATATGTTCCACTTCTGTTATAATTTGATATTGATAAGTTTAGATTACCTATAACTTTATTTTTCATTATTTCTCTTTTGTGTTCAACTATTATTGAATATATATTCTCTGGATCATTATTTTCATCTATTCTAAAGGTATTAGATGGTATATCTTTTAAAGACATTTCATATTTATTATTTTCGTTATTATATTCAATATCTACTTGTTTGAAATTTTTATTTGCTAAATTTTGATTTACCCAATTTGTAAAAGCATATGCCTCTACATAATAACTTATTGAACTAAAGTCTCTATAAATTGTACTAAATCTTAGGTCATCTAGTCCTAGTTCTACTAATAGATTGTCTTTTACTTCTGTGTCTATTATTTCTATCCCGTTATTTTTTTCTTTTGCATTTTCAGGTCTTATACTTATACACCATTTTCTTTTATCTCTTCCATTTAATATTTGGTATACTTTTTTATATTCAGTTGTTCCATCGGTTTTTCCCCATAATACAGATACTGATTTATATTTACATTCTTTTGAACCTATTCTTATACTTTCGTCATCTTTTATGAATTGTCTCTCTTTCGTTGAAGCATTTATTGTAAAGAAGTTATCAGCAATTTCATCATAATATAATTTTTCATGAGTTGCATCATATATATATTTAAATGTTTTTAATATATATTGATTACTTTCAAAAAATAATACTTGTTCTTGCAATATCTCTGTTTCTATACCTATTTTTTCTGTTTTTACTCCTTTTACTCCTCTATCTACTTGTATATCAGAAGCTTTAGGTCTTTCACTTTCTGTTTTTAGATGTGCTCTTGGTAATGTACATTCTTTTAGATAAATTAAATATCCATCTTTTGTAACACTTGTACCATCTACTTCCCCATACACATAGATTCTATTGTCTAATGTATAATTTACTACAATATCTGTTCTATTATCATCTTTATATCTTGCTGAATATGCTATTTTGTTGTTTAAGGTATGCCTATACTCCATCTTTGCTTTATTTATATCTGTTGTTAAATTTGGTAATGTTTGTGTTTGTCTTTGTTGTGCATCATCTAAGTATTCATAATAGTATGTTTCCCCACCTTCTTTTGCTTCATATAATATCATACTGTTTTCAGAGTCTTGACTTACTTTATTCTTGTTTCCTGATTCTATATCGTAGAAAAGTTGTACTCCATTTTCATCTTCGACTGTTACTGGTACATATGTTGGGGCATATATGTAATATCCATCATACATTGTTACTGCAATTGCTGGTATATAGTTTAGCATATATTCTTTAGCTGTTCCTGATATATTTAAGTTGTTTGCTAAACTTGTTAAAAATGTATTTACTGTGGCTTGTACATTATCTCTTATTTTTTTGCTACTTACCTCACTTACCCATTCTGACCAGTCTACAGTATTTACTTCAAATGCTTTTATTCCTTCTTTAGTTGATTCTGCTAATTTTGTATCATATTCGGCTTGCAATTTTAATGTTTTTTGTTGCAAATTCAAATAATATGATAATATTACTATTAACGGAATTGTTATTACTAAAAATATTATTGCTAAATTTTGAATTTTCATTTTTATCCTTTCTATACTATTAATTTATTTTAGAATATATTCCATTTTTATAACTGCTTCATCCCACTCTTTTAGAGTCATTCCTAATACCTCACCAAGTAATTTTAAATCTAAAAAATAGTCTCCCTTAGCATTTTTATATATAATATATGAAGGTAGTGATGTTCCTACAAGATAAGAATCATTATTTACAGTAATACTTATAGTTTCTGTTTCACTATTAAAGTATTCTAACTTTACTTTTAAATCTTGAGATTCTAGAGTCATATCTTTTATTCTAGTTTCTGTTCTATTTAATAGTGTTTTAAATCTATCTTTTATATTACTTCCTATTAAGTGCCCCGCAGATTTGCTTGCTGGAATGGATTGATGCCATTTTCCATTGTATGAAGTACTACCACAACAAGGAGTAGTACAAAACAAATCAAATGATCCAGTATTTCTTGCTAGAACTTTTATAGCTGAATCCAAATAGCTTTGGTCAGGTTTCCATGATAGGAAAGCAATACATCTTGTTCCTTCTTTGTTTTTTACTGTGTCTAGTGCTTTTTGTATAGCTTTTACATAATTGCTTGAGGTTTCATCTTCATAAGCATTATATATCCAGCTTAAATTATTTAAGTCTGTATAAAGTACTGTTGGGTTACATGTTAATATGAAGCTTACATTATTTCCCTCTCCAGATACAGCATCTACAATATTTCTTATAAAACTTGTACTACTTCCATTGTTATTATGCCATGGCATAGTTGTTGGTTCACAATCTAAAACTACAACTAAGTCAAGATGTCCATTTATTGTCTCTGTTACAATTGTTTTTGTAACAATCTTTTTTTCAGAATATGTGTCTGGTTTATTCTCTTTTATCGAATCTATATGTTTTTCTTCTTCATTTCCATGGTTTAATACTAATGCAGATGCAGATGTTCCAATTGCATATGTTTCTTTACCAACTAATTTGTAAAACAAATTCTTTAATTCTGTTGCAAGAGTTAAGTTTGTATTTTTTACATTCACAATTATATAATCATCCTTTTTTAATTCATATACTTGTGCTTCTCCTTCTACCTGTTCTAATATAGTGTTTGTATATACTGAATAATATTTATTTTCTCCACTTAAATCTCTAGAGCCTGTTGTGGTTGTTCTTCTTGGGTTATCATCTATTATCTGAGCTTCTATTTGTATGTCATAGGCATTTCCTGTTGAGCTTAATTTTTGCACTAATTTATCATAGTCAAAATATGTTATCTTCCCTTGGTTTGCAACTGTATTTACAAAATCTGCAACTGCCATTTGTACTGTTGTTTGTGCAATTTCATCATTCTTATTTGCAATCATTATTAATGGAAGTATAAACATTAATATTACTGCTATAAATATTCCTAATATAGTCATTAGTGTATCTGACATTTTTATTGCCCCCCTTAGGTTATTTAAAATTAGGACAGAAATATTTCTGTCCTTTTAGTTTTTATATTTAACTTTTACTTCCTGTTGTTGAAACTAATGCAGAACCACTTGCCTCTATTGCTATTGTGTCTTTTCCTAAAATACTGTATATGAAGTTTTTAACTTGTGTTCCAAATGTAACATTAGTATTTTTTACTTTAGCTTTGACATAATCACCTTGTTTTAACAAATATACATTATCTTGTTCTATTTTTTCCACTATTGAATTAGTGAATTCTGAATAATAAATATTCTCTCCTATTGCCTTAACACCTTTTCTACCTGGATTATCATCTAATATTTGCACTTCAATTTCTACATCATATGAGTTTCCTGTTGCAAATAACTTTTGAATGAAATTATCATAGTTATTTATTGTTATTTTTCCTTCCTTTGCAGATGTGTTTACAAATTCTGAGACTATCGTTTGTACTGCTGTTTGTGTTATGTTATCATTTTGATTTGCTGTTGCCATTACTGGAATTACAAACAATGTTACTGCTACTATCATTACTGCTATTATTGTTATAAATGTATCTGACATAATTTTTCCCTCCTTATATTTTCGTATATATAATATATGTTCTTGTCTTTTTTGTACCTTGGACATGTAGTCTTGTACCATCTTCTGCTGTTCTAAACATTCCTCCTGTAGTTATTTCAACAATATGCTCTACATATTCGTTTTCTTCTCCTGTGTTTAACTTTTCTTTTATATAAGTTGTTCTATCTTCATTTTTGCTTGTTGGTGTAAATAGTGTTACGTTAGAACCATCCTCTATTTTTATAAAGACGTCTTCTTTGGCTTGTGAGTATAATGCTGATATTATTGTATCTTTTCCTACTGTTCTTCCTTTTTCTGTTGAACCTTCTTCCCAGTCATAATAATTTGTTTTATCTGAATAGAACAAAATTACATCTGCTGTATCCTTTGTCTTTGTAAGTAAGGAAAAAATTATTGACAATGCTACTATAAACATAAAGACCGCAAAAGCCATTTTTAATGCATCTACTGAGTTTTCCAAATTTTTTCCTCCTTTATCTTGTCCTGAATTAAGTACATAAAACTTATGTACTTAATTCAGGATAAGTTTTACTTATCCTAAACATTTATTTTCCACCTTTAGTAACTTTAACAGTAACAACATATCCAACATTCTTTGTACTTCCATCTTGTTCTTTTTCTCCATAAATTAATTCAACATTATATTTATTTTGTGAATTTATTGTAAGATTTTTTTCCAATTCAAATTTTACCTGATGGTCTGGATTTGTACTATTACTTGAATTTACTGTTGACTTTAAAGCACGAATTTGACTAGCAGATTGTTCGCTTCCTTCATATGGTGTGAATTGTGAATTGAATGTTCTTATTGCTATTGCTTTTGATTGATCCTCTACTGACCTTTGTGTATCACCTGTTGAATTCATTATTAAAACACCTACTGAAATTAATAATATAGATATTAGTATAGCACCTGCTATAATTAAAGCTTTTGAAGCATTCTCCATATATCTTCACCTCCATTTTTGTCTTTTTTTATTTTTATTGTTTTTAGAACAGTTTTGCTCTAAAAGTTAATATCTTATGTTTTCTCTTGTCTATTATAATAATTATAATGTTTTTTACTACTTTTTGCAACATCTTTAGACATTTTTTATTGTTTTACCTTTTTTCAAATACTATTTTAATTACTTTTCCTTTTTCATCATATTCAATTGAAGTACACTTGTATAAATTTTCTTTTACATCTCCAGGTTTGTATGTTAATATATTATTTGATAGAAATTCATTTTTTTTATTTTCATCCATATCAGTAATATCTTCAGTTTTTAAATACACTTTTGTTCCTTGTTCTTTTTGTTTTGCTACCCCAACTGTTGTTATAATTTCTTGAGCCGTAATGTTATCTCTTTCCATATATACTTCAAAAAGATTATTGTATTTTTGAAGTTCAACTGTATCTAGTTTGGTTGTATAAGAATCTGCCGTTTGCCCAAGTCTTCCATGTAAATACAATCCTACTGCTAAAATTAACATTGCTAATAATATTGCTCCTACCATAATTAGTGCTTTTGTTGCATTTTCCATATTATCAAATCCTTTACTTTATGATTCTATAAGTTTAAGGTTAGTTTCCTTCTTCTTCCTGGTCTAAGAACTCCAAAAGGCTAAAAATTATTGTATTTACCCTTCCTGTTTCACTATTATAGCTCATTTTTGCACACTCAAATATAGATCTTTTATATTTTGCAATATTAGAGATGTTTATCTCATTTCCATAGTTATCTTTACCATTTATTTCTACATTTACTTTGTATTTACTATTTTCCTCATACATAGAATTGTTCTGTTTTGCTTTATTTACTACTGTTAAAACCTCGGCTCCACGTAATTGCATTTTATTATATGCCTCCCATTCGGAATTCCACTCTGCTAAACGTTTAGTTTCTTCTCTTTTTTCTTGTGCATTTCCCATTATAGATAGATTATTAAACATATACACTAATGCTGTAATAGTTAAAATTCCTAAAAGTATTCCACCTGCTATTAAGAGAGCTTCTGTTGCATTATCCATAGTATCCTTCCTTTCTATTATTAAGACATTGTATTAAGTTGTATTGAAGAAAAGCTTTCTGTCATAGCCGTCATTCCTATTGCAACTAATGGCACTATTAAGTATCCTACAAATAGTCCAACCATAGGTGCAAATCCAACTACTTTTCCTATCATTCCTTTTCTTTTTATTAATCTTTCATTTGATTCTTCACGTTTTGCTTGATAGTATTCTCTTTCATTGTCTAATTCATCAAATGCCTCTGAAATAGGAATTTTTTCAACAGCTGCTTGTAGACTTTCAACAATTTGAATTAGCTGTGGAAATGCTATTTCGTTCTTTAATTCCTCTAGTGCTTCCCATGCACCTGCTTCATAATTGTTTAGGCATTTGGTTATAGGTTCTTTGAATATATTAGAATATCTTTCTAGCCACTCTAGTATCATCTCAACATTTACTCTTTCTATTTTCATTAGCATTAATATTATTGTTTGGTACTCCATTACTTCGTTTTCCATTTCTAAAGCTCTTAATTTTTTTTGGAACATTAGCATCCATGTAGGTCCACAAAAGCCTAAGTATCCAAATATAAATGCTAGTAATAATTCAAACCATTTAAAGTTTTCTCCATTTACTACGGCTAGTTTATCTAATATTTGATTTGCCGCCGTTTCTAATTCTGCTGCTGTTGATGCTCTATACATTTCTGTTTTTGGTAAATATTCTATTATTTTTTCTTTGGTAACATTTGATTTTCCTTTGAATTTTTTTAATATTTCATTTTGTACCTCTGTAACTTCCTTTGCTTTTGCTAAATCTCTTTCACTCATTGTTCCCAGTATGTTATAATTAGAAGTAGGTTCAGTATACACATAGTCTAAAGCTACCTTATGTCCAAATGCAAATAAGAATATTGTTATAAGTATTATAACTAGGCATAATACTACTTTGTTAATATATAAAGTTTCTATCTTTTGCTTAGATGCCGCTTCTTTCATTAGTTTTGTAACTATTCTATGTTCCTTAGAATTCTTCTTTGGCATAATTGAATCCATTATTCTTTTAATAATAGGTTTATTATATAGTTTTACTTGCCATACTTTGCTTTGGTCTTTAAAGTCTACCTTTATTCCACCTGTGTCTTTTATTTTTCTTGTTAAGTAATAGCATACGAAGGTAAGTACAACAAGTGCTATTTGTACCATTAGTCCACCTTTGCCGTCATAAAATTGTGCTGTGAAACTGAAGTTGCCTATTGCCCAATTTTTAAGTGGTGACATAAATAATATTGGTAAAATTGCAATTATTGATAAACTTTGGAATACATAATCTAATTTGTCTCTCTTTAATATTTCTAGTTGCATTTCCTGTGTTATATTATTTAAGTTTTTTAAATACAATGATGCACCGTCTTTATCTGTTCTATCACCAAATTCTCTTGTTAGATATGAAATACCTGCAAACTCCTTTAAAAAGCTATTCGGTGCTACATCATAGTATTTTTCTAGTTCTGTTTCTGGATCATCTGATATTAGTATTTCATAAATTTTTTGTCCCTGTATTGATACTTCTAATTCATCGTTTTGTGATACTTCATATATTGCTTCTTCTACCATATTGAACTCATGATATGCATGTCTTATTTCTGCAAAGAAATCTATTTGTTGTTTTAATAACTTTGTATCATATTTATCTATCATTCCAGACATTATTGTTTCTATTAAAAATAGTTCGAATAATAGTAATATTACTAAAAGTAATGGATCATTCTTTGTGAAAAGTATTACTGCTAATGTTACTGGAAGTATTATACATAACGCTTTTGTAATTATTTTTGATGTTTGTCTTCTTGTTTTATACTCATCCTGCATATGTATAATTTCAAGTTTTTTTCTTATTTTAAGTACATAGCGTCTAAATGCAGGAACTGTTGTGTAAAAAATATATAATTTTTGGTATATAACATCACTTGAATATCTGTTTTGCCTTGTACCCTCTTTTAATTGTCTAATTTTCTTCATGTCACCCTTATTTGACCTAGCTTTAATTATTAAGAATACAACGACAAGTAAAGCAAATATTCCTCCTGTTATTCCCATTATGTAAAACAATACTTGGTTTGACATTTAGGTTCACCTCATTTTCTTGCTACTTTTTTAGTTTTCTTTCCCCAATTTCTTTCTATAAAATTATCGAATTCTACTGCATCTTCAGCACTCATATTATTTCTCATTTCTCTAATGTTTGTGTCTGATATTTTGTTCGTTAATACATATGCGTCATTATGATATTCCATTATGTTTACATATCTGTACAATTCTTTATTTGTCACCTTATGGAAGTATCTTGTTGCATTGTCCATAAATTTTTCTATTTTTCCCTCCATAGTTTTTTCATTTCTATAATCATGTGTATAATCTTCTGTATCAACAATTGGAATACATTCTGTTACTCTTTCTATATATCTTCTTCCTCTAAAGTCTTTTACTAAGTGAATATCAAAGTTTAATACACTTATAACTTGTTCTTCTGCAATACGCTCATCTGTGAAAGTTCCAGCTCTTAGCATTGAGTTTCTTAGTGCTGTTATTAAGTTTGGAAATGTTTTAGCATGGTGTGTGAATAATGTAAATTTAGATGCAACCTGCGCAGATTGAATCATCCAAGATGCTACGGGGTCTGTTGCAACCTCTCCGGATTATATTAACACTACCATCAGTTTTTTTCTGAACGTCCAAACATTCCTGACCTGCTATTGTTTCTGTTTCTCTCATTGATAGTATGTTTCTTGTTGGATATATTTTTCTTAAGTGCAACTCGAATGCAGTTTCTGTAATACGTAGGTTCATTGTTTCATATATATTTTCTATCATAGCCATAAGCATTGTTGTTTTACCACAGCCTTGCTCACCAGTAAGCGCTAATATTCTGGCACCTTTTACTAAATATTTTAAAAGATTTATTGCTTCTTCTTTTCCATCTGCTGTAATTATTTGTTCTAGTGTTGCTCTCTTTACGTCGAACTTTCTTACGAAGAATGCCCATGTTTCTGACATACTTGGTCTTACAACAACAACACGAGAGCCATCCTTCATTTCGTTAATTTTATAACCATTTGTATCAGACAACTGACCTGGATTATTATATTTGTATATGTTTTGACATACCCTTTTTAGCTCGCTTTCTTTTCCAAATGAAAGAAAAGCTAGTCTTATAGATTTACCTTGGAAGAATATCCAGATACTATCACATGCTCTTGGCACTCTATGTTCTGTAATTTGTTCTAAATAATCTCCATCTGTTTGTGCAACTTGACTTAAGAAACTTTCTGGAAGACCAGATACTCCGTCCAGATACACCATCTATGTTCATATCTCTAATTTCATCAATACTACTGTATCCTTTGTAATGTTGATAGATTCTTTGCGTTACTATATTCAATTTGTCTGAAAAGTCTAATGAAAAATTTTCTTTTTCATAAATATCACTTATTTCTTTTTCAGTAATAACGTAACTTGGCTTTGATGCTCCTTCTTCATATTTCAATACGGCCAAATCGTATTTTTTTATCATTTGGGTTAAGGCTTCATATCCAAAGTCCTTTTTATACATATGTATTATTATATCAAATTTGTCTTGAGCTGTAAGAAGTGATGGAATATCAAAAGGAATTGCCTTAGATATATTAATTTCATTTACTCCATATTCCTTATATAATAAATCATATATCAATTCTTTTATATATTTTTTATCATTAACATCTCCATATGTACAGCCTTTTAATGCTTTTCTCAACTCATATTTTTTAGCTTTTCTTCTTTTCAACTCTTCCTCTGATAGTCCAATATCATACAAGTTAACCTTTGTAATTTCATCTAATCTTTGTTTTATGAAATCCATCATTGCATCTAAGGTATATGATTTTTCGTCTACTACTTTTTCTTCTTCTTCAGCATTTTTGTTCTTTTTAATCATATAGTATACTAAAATTCCACCTATTGCTAGTACTATTAATATTAAAAGTACATTTACTACATTCATATGTCAAGAACTCCTCTCTTTTTAAACTTGCATTTGTAATTCTTTCAATTTATATATTATTCTTTGTGCTATTTCTTTAATAGATTCCATTATTGGAGCTTGCACACTAGATTGTTTAATTTTTCTATTATTTATAATGAAGTCTGCTAAATTTCCTTCATTGCATGCTTCAAAAAATAGTGTATTATATGGTATCCCATATACATCCTGTATTCTTTCTGCTCTTTCTAAATTTTTTGCGTTATATTTTGAATATTTATCATATTTTCCAAGTAAAAAAACTATGTTTTCTTTGCTTATGACTTCATAAGCTCTTCTAAGTCGTAAAAATTCCTCTATTGCTTTTATTCTTTGTGATGTATTTGCTATAATTAGATTACTTTCTTGTAATACACCTTGTATATATGGGTCTTCTAAGCTTCCTTCAACATCAACAAAAACTAAATCATAATATTTGCTTGACAATTTCATAATGCTTCTTATGTATTCCTTTTGTTTTTCATAGTTCTCTCTTGGCATATTTCCATCTGTTAGCAGTTCTAGTCTTTCTTTGAATATTGTTTTTGTATAATTTGTTATTATTTCTGGAGATGTTTTGTTACTAGAAATTGCTTTTATTAATCCACTTATTCCAGTTTCTAGGTCGGTTCTAGTTTTAATGTCCTTTGATTGTTCCCAGAAACATTCTTGTAAGCTTGTATCATTATATTTTGTATTTATCATTAGCACCCTATAATTAAGTTCAAATGATAGATATGTTGCAATTGCTGCCATTGATGTTGTTTGTGCCGTTTCCACTTTGTCATTACCATAAAAAGTTACAATTGACATTTTTTCACTCCCTCTATTATTTTATATATTTTTCAGCATTTTCTTCACGTCACCTAATCTTATTTCAGGTGCAATTTGTGATATTATTTCCAATATTCCATCTCTGTATTGTTGGCTCAACTCTTTAAAACTAATTCTTGCATTTCGCTGGTTTTCAATGATAATTGAATTGTCTCCTACTTCAAATGGAAAATATATTTTTTCCTTACTCCATTTTACTGCATAATAAAAGGATAAAAAATTCAAATATTCATCTTCTTCCTTTTCCATATTTCTTGAAAATAGTATTTTAGTCATTAGCATCTTTTCCTCTGCTTTTCCTATTATTTCAAGTCCCTTTTTTAATGAATAATTGTCAAATGCTGTAACAAAATAATTTTTATCTGATGTATGTATTTCTAGATTTTCAAATGCTTCTCTATTATCTACATCCAATAACATAATATCATAGTCAAAGTCCGGACTTTCTATGTAATTTCTTATTCCCTGCAAGCTATCAAAACCTATTGCTATATCAATATCCTCATATGTCGTTATATAACTTTTGCTTGGAGCAATACAAGGCACAGTATACCTTGTTTTTTGTAATGTTGTAGCATCTATTATTAGCACCTTTAGCCCATTTTCCACAAGAAGTTTAGATATATAAATTAGCAAATCGGTCTTATCATATGCTCCTATAAACCCTATCTTTTTCAAGTAAGTTTCCTCCCTTTATAGTTTCAAGTTTAATATCCTTCTAGTCCTGATAAGTAGTCTTCTCTTGCTTTTCTTGCTGCTTCTAGTTGTTCACTCATTCCTGCTTCTATATTATATTTTGATTCTTCTGCTGTGTATTTTCCTAGTTCACTATTTATTGGGTTTCTTACCGTTCCTGATTCTAAATATCTATTAACAATTGCATCTCTAGCAGTTGAAACGATATTTGGATTTTTACTTATTAAATCAACAACAACTGCTGTTGGGCTATATGTATATATTGATTTTTCTTGCATACCTGGTTCTACGTATTTTGCTAAATATAGTTCTGATGATGGCATAGCAAATGCTTCAACAATTGCACTATTTAAAAGTAATATTTCCTCTTCTGACAAGTATAGTCCTAGTGTTTGTCCATAAATACTAATTATTTCTTTTTTTGATATAACAATTAAGTCTTGTGCATTTGGTAATCTTAATCTTATATCAACATAGTCTCCTTCTTCTAGTGTTGTTGGTATTGTAACAACATTGTATTCTATATACCTTAATGAATTTGCGGTTTCTCCTTCTTCTTCTGAATACAACATATTTTGTGTTAGCACGGTTCCACCTTTTAAATTAATTTTACTTTTGTAACCACTTATTGTATTTGGTTCGTTTATAAAATCTGTTGCTACTGTTGATGATGCTACAGGTATTTCTACCTTTTCTAGCATACTAGATGTTATTTCCTCGCCAGATTTAACATCTTGCCCTTGTTTTAATCTGCACACAAATACTTTTGGTTGTTCTGCATCCTTCTTTGCAGCCTCAAGTTTTGGTTTTATTACTAACATAAAGGCAATAGTTCCTATTAAAATTGTTATTACTAACATAACTAAAATTCCCAAAAAAAATGAATTTCTTACTTTCCTTTGCATTGGATTTGATGGCATAATTATTCCCCCTATTTTTTTTTATTTAATATAATTCTACAACAAAAACCTTAAAAATACAATACATTTTATTTTTTGTCATTTTTTTTTAATATTTTTGTAACATTTTTGTAACATTGTATCGTTATAATGTGCTTAAACCTCATTTGTTTTTTATCCATTTTTTGAAAAAATTACTAGTTTATTTTTTTATTTTTTGCACATTATAATTATTGAAAAGCAATAATAACGCTTTTAAATGTTTAAATTTAATATCCTAGGAGGTGAAACTAGAAATGGCAAATTCAAATTCAAGTAGAACATTAGTACCAGAAGCTAAAGATTCTTTAAATCAATTTAAATATGAAGTAGCTTCAGAAGTTGGTGTTAACTTAAAAAATGGATATAATGGTGATATATCTGCAAAAGATGCTGGTAGAATCGGTGGTAACATGGTTAAGAAAATGATTCAAAAAGCTGAAAGTCAAATGCTTAAGTAAATAGGTTTATTTACTTTTTAAAATTTTCTAGGACAATTTCATTTCTGAAATTGTCCTACTTTTATTCTATTTATTATTTATTGGTAATTAAAATTTCCTGTTCCTGAATTGTAAAAATATTTTTTACTTATTTTATCATACAAGCATGGCACGTTATTCTGATCTATTGCTGGGATAAAATTTCTTGCAAGAGTTGTTCCATTATATATTTTGCAAGAATATAGTTTCATTTTTGCACATCTATTATCTGCTTCTCCTGCAGTATTTACAGAAAACAAATAGATATTATATGGCACACTAAATGTAGTTGAACTATTACTTAACGTTTTTGTTGTTTCTCCTATTGTAAAAGTGGTTTGTGTATCAGTTTGTTTTATAGTAACTTTATTGTTCACAGTATAGGATCCAGATGTTGCAGTTCTTGATTTATAATAATCCCATCTTATATCTCCACTTATTAAAAACATATTATAAGCTTCAGCACTTGTACTTATTCGTGAACCCATAATTCCATATGTTGATGAATTTTCAGTAAAAGCTAGTTCCATCTCTATTCTTGTATTATTTGATGATGTAATTCCTGTGTCAATCCATTGTGTTCCTGTGCTTTCTATGTATTCCACATAGTTTAAACCAACATGTTCTTTATGTGTTATTTTGTTACCTTTTGTATCTGTTTCTGTTATTATTTTTCCATTATAATTAAAGCTTCCTGTAAAAGTTCCACTTGCTTTTTGATCTTCTATATTATTCCACCTGTTGGTTGTTTCAGTTATTTCTGTCTTTTTTGTTCCTGAGACTAGTGTTATTCTTGCATATCCAGCTCCACTATGTCCTGTTTCTGTACTACCTGAAGTCGATGCGAAAGATGTATTTCCTGCATAAGTTGTTGCATCAGTTAAATAATATGATGATGATACTGAGTATCCACTTGGTACGCTTGAGGCTGTGCTTGAAGTCCATACAAATCCTGAACCTCCTCCTCCTCCTCTGTCATCATCTCCTGAACCATCTGGTACAGTTCCAGAGCCTCCATACCAGCCTCCTCCTCCAGCTCCTCCGTAGCCAGAGCTTAGGTAAACACCTCCGACCTCCAAAACCAAACCCTCCACAATAATATGATGTCGTATTAGAATTTAATCCTGAAGTTGCTTGACTAGATATTGTATATGATGTTGAATATCCTGAGTATGTTTGTGTTCCACCTTTTCCACAATAATTAGAAGCTGCTGTATAATTTTCAGTTGAGGATCCTCCTTTAGTTCCCCCACCATACATTCCTTTCTTTGCTGTTGCTCCATCTGAGCCTCCTCCTCCTGCAACAATTACTCTTGAAAGCAACGATGCAGAATTGTTCCATGTTCCACCAGTAAATCTTATATCTGTAGCTCCACCACCACCTTTGTAGCCATATCGATATCCTCCACCATTGTACCCACCTGCTACAACTCCATTTGTTTTTGTTGTACCACTTCCTCCTGCTCCTCCTACATAAACATATAACTCGGTTCCTTGTGGCAAGTTTGTAATTGTTCCTATTGAATATCCTCCTTTTCCACCATATGTTGAATTAGAACGGTATCCCCCCTGTGCTCCCCATACTTCAAGTTTATATGTTCCACTTGCTGGTGCAGTATATGTTTGTGCTTCTCCTGTATATGCAAATTCTGATACTTGATTAGTTATTGTTTCTGTTGTTTCTGATTCTGTCCAGGTTTTTTCTGGAAACAGATCCGGATATTCTGTTTTATAATCTGCAACGTTAAAGTCTAAATTGCTCATTAATATATAATTTGCTGAGGAAGTTAATTTGTAGATTTTATTATTTATAACCACACTTTTCCCTGATCCTATTTGAAATAGCTGTTTTGGCGTATATATTGGTATAACTTCATTTTCTGTTGTAAAATAACTGTTATATATTTGCTCAATATTTTCAACGTCTTGCCTATATATTTCTCCGAATGTTACTCTTTATTTCTTCTTGTGCTTGCCTTCTATTTGCTATTATTATATATGTACTCACTAAAAATGATAGCATAAATAATATTGTGATTAATGTAATTATTGTTATTGCTCCTCGATTTTTTCTCATATGTTTGCCTCCTTATAGAGATTTCACTTTAAAAATTTCTATATTTTAAATGACATTATGGTTTCTTCTATATAATTAAATTGTATTATATATTTTAGTTTTTTTCAACATTTTTAATTAAATTTATTTACTGGTTGATCCAAAACCTCCTGTTCTTTTGCCTGTTGTTACATCATTATCAGTTATAAGGAATTTTTGAAATATACCTTGTCCTATTGCTTCACCTTTTTTTATGTTTATATCTTCATCTTTTATATTATAAAATGCAAACATTATGTGTCCATCATTGTCTGGATTTCCATAATAATCACTATCAATTACTCCAATACTATTTGCTAATATTAAACCTTTTTTCCCTGGGTTTGAGCTTCTATTTGCCAAAATTAACACTTCGTCTTCTCCCATATATGCTTTTACTCCTGTTTTTACAAGAGTAGGTTTCATACCTTTTTTAAAACTCGGTATAATTGTGTCTTCAGCAGCTTCAATATCATAGCCTGCTGAAAATTTTGTTTTTCTAACTGGTAAGTTAATATTCCAATCTTCAAATCCTTTTGCTATTTCAAATCCTCTTTTCCTATTCATATATTATTCTTCCTTTCCTATCATTCATACTTCATTAATGAAACAATTTCTTCTACATTCTTTTTTTCTTGTTCCCCAGTTTCCATATTTCTTAGTGTTAATGTTCCTGTTTTTATTTCATCTTCTCCTATAACTATTACATATGGTATTTTTAACTTATCTGCATATTTAAATTTTGTTTTTATTTTTTTGTTATCAAAATATATTTCTGTATTTATTCCTGCTTGCCTTAGTTTATTTGCTGTTTCAATTGCTGGGGTTAAATCTTCTATCATTGATATTATTAATATTTCTGAAATTGATTTTTTATCTGCCTTTATTAATCCTATATCATTTAATATGAAGAAGAGTCTTGTTAGTCCTATTGACATTCCAACTCCCGGCATCTTTTTATCTGTATAAAATTCGCTTAAATTGTTGTATCTGCCTCCTGAGCATATACTTCCTATTGATTTATAATCATTTAAGAAGGTTTCATATACTGTGCCTGTATAGTAATCTAGACCTCTCGCAATACTTGCATCTACTGCGAAATATTCTTCTGGTACATTAAATAATCGTATGTATTTTATAACCTCTTTTAGTTCTTTTACTCCTTCTAAATAGGTTTCATTGCTTATTCTTAGGTTTTCTATTTTTTGTAATTTTTCATCTGTTGACCCATCTATTTTTATAAAGTTTATTACTTTTTCTATATTTTCTTCTGAAATTTTTAATTCTGCTAGTTCTTCTTTTACTTTATCTACACCTATTTTTTCTATTTTGTCTATAACTCTCATTATATCTACTGCTTTTTCTTTGGCATTAATTGTTTCAAATAAGCCATTTAATATTTTTCTATTATTTATTTTTATACAAAAGTTATCTAGTCCTAATTCTTTAAATACCTCATACATTATGCTTGGTATTTCTGCATCATTTATTATGTTTAATTCTCCATCTCCAATAACATCTATATCGCATTGATAAAATTCTCTAAATCTTCCTCTTTGTGCACGTTCTCCTCTATATACTTTCCCTATTTGATATCTTCTAAAAGGGAAACTAAGCTCGTTTTCATTTATTGCAACATATTTTGCCAATGGCACTGTTAGGTCAAACCTTAGTGTTAAGTTATTATCGCCTTTTGTAAAAGAATATATCTGTTTTTCTGTTTCTCCTCCTGCTTTTGCTAATAATACATCTGTACTTTCAATAATTGGAGTGTCTATTGGCAAAAAACCAAATTTTTCATATGTTTTTTGTATTTTTTCTTTCATTTGATTAAACAATACTTGTTCATTTGGTAATAGTTCCATAAAACCCGATAGGGTTTTTGCTATAGTTTTTTCCATTATTTTCATTCCTTTCTTATGACAAGTGTAGCTGTTTTTTCCTATTGGGGTAAACGTGGAGTTTTATTTATACTAGTTTTTACGTGTTACCTCGTATACGCTATCTACCTTTCTTATTTGTTTTATTACTTGATTTAATTGTTCTATATTTTGTACTTCTAGTGTTGTATTTATTGTTGCAATTCTATCTTTACTGGTTCTTGTGTTCACTCCCATTATATTGATTTTTTGATTTGTAATTTCTTTTACAACATCTGAAAGTAACCCTGTTCTATCATTTGCTAATATTTCTATATCAACATTGTATTCTGCCTTATTTGTCTCATCATACCACTCTACTTCTATAATTCTCTCCTCCTCTGATAATAAGTCTTTTAAATTAGAACAGTCTTTTCTATGTACTGATACTCCTCTTCCTTTTGTTACATATCCTATTATGTCATCACCGGGTACTGGATTACAACATTTTGAAAATTTTACCAGGCAATTATCTATTCCTTTTACTATTACGCCAGATTTTGGAGCTTTTCTTTTACTTGGTTTTTCTGTTACTAATTCTTGTATCTTTTCTTCAATAGTTTCCTCTTCATGCTCCTTTTTATATTCTTCAAGCAATCTTGTAATTATCTTGTTTGGTGATATTCCCCCAAAACCTATGCTTGCATACATATCCTCTACACTATTATAATTGTATCTATTTAAAGCAACTTGTATCCACTCAGGTTTAAATAAATCACTATGTGACATACCGATTTTTTTAATTTCCTTATCTAATATGTCTTTTCCCTTTTCAATATTTTCTTCTCTTTCTGTTTTTTTAAACCATTGTTGGATTCTTGTTTTTGCATTAGAACTTTTTACTATTTTTAGCCAGTCTCTACTTGGCCCTTTTGCAGTGTCTGATGTTATTATTTCAACTATATCTCCACTTTTTAGCTTTGTTACAATTGGCATCATTTTGCTGTTTACCTTACATCCTACCATTCGGTGTCCTACTTCTGCATGTATACTATATGCAAAGTCTATTGGTGTTGCATCTCTTGGTAATGTTTTTATTTCTCCTTTTGGAGTAAATACATACACCTCATCTTCAAACAACTCTGTTTTTAATGTTCTTAAAAATTCTGTTGGGTCCTGCATATCTTTTTGCCATTCTAGTGTTTCTCTAAGCCACGAAAGTTTATCCTCTTCAACTACCACATTTGATTTTTTAAATCTATTTGCTTCTTTATATGCCCAATGTGCTGCAATACCGTATTCTGCTACTCTATGCATATCCCAAGTACGTACTTGTACCTCAAATGGAGTTCCTTTTGGTCCTATTAAAGTATTATGTATTGATTGATACATATTGGGTTTAGGCACAGCTATATAGTCCTTAAATCTACCTGGCATTGGTGTATATAAATCATGTACTACTCCCAATGCTGCATAACAATCCTTTACTGAATTTACTATTATTCTTAATGCAAATAAGTCATATACTTGGTCTATTGTTATATTGTCTCTTTGCATCTTTCTGTAAATACTATACAAATGTTTTGCTCTTCCTGTTACTTCTGCAACAATTTTTTGTTTTTTTAGAGCTACTCGTATTTCCTCCATAATTTTATTTATAAATTCTATTCTTTCTTCTCTTTTCTTTTCTATACTCAATACAAGTTCACGGTATTCTTCTGGATATAAGTATCTAAATCCTAAATCCTCAAGCTCCCATTTCAAAGAATAGATACCTAGCCTATTTGCAAGTGGTGCATATAAATCCATTGTTTCCTTTGCATTTGCTATTTGTCTATCTCTTTTTAAGTTTGAAAGTGTTCTCATATTATGAAGTCTATCTGCTAATTTTATTAATATAACTCTTATATCTTTTCCCATTGCGAGGAACATTTTTCTGTAATTTTCTACTTGTTCTTCTTCTATTGTTACATATTGTATTTTGCCTAGTTTTGTAACACCTGCTACCATTTCTGCAATTTCTTTTCCAAAATTTTTTATAATATCTTCATTTGTTACATCTGTATCTTCAACTACATCATGCAATAATGCCGCACAAATTGTAGCATCATCTAATTGTAAATCTGCTAAAATATATGCTACATTTAATGGGTGTATTATATAGTCTTCTCCAGACAATCTCTTTTGCCCACGATGATGCTCTTCTGCAAATTTATATGCTTTTTGTATTAGTGCTACATTTGTTTTTTTTCTATTCATTTTCATTTTTTTTATTACATCATCTATTGTTTTATTGTTGGTTTCCATGTTTTTGCTCCCTTCTTAAGATTATTGATTATACAGATTTCATTATATCTCTTATGTTTATTTGTATTTGTTCTTGACCATTATATGTATTCGTTTCTAATATTCCGACTATATCTATTTTATCTCCTATTAAGTATTCATTTGCAAGTTCACCTAAATTAAATCCTATTGCATTTATAGTTTCATTATCATCTTTTAACATTAGTTTTAAGTGTTTTCCTTCTGATAGCGACCTTATTGATACTATTTTTAAATTTTTGTATACTACTAAAGGTTGTTTGTTCATTTCTCCAAAAGGTTCTAACAATTTTATTTGTTCTATAGTTTCTTTGTTTAAGTCTTTCTTCATTATTTCACAGTCTATATTAATTACTGGTATTAATTGTTTTACATTTTTATTCTCTGATATTTTTTCAAAATTTTTTTTGAAATCGTTTATTTTATCTTTTTCCAAAGATAAACCTACTGCCATTTCATGTCCACCATATTTTTTTAAAAATTTCGAGCTATCAACTAAGGCTTGATGTAAATCAAAACCTGGAATACTTCTTCCTGAACCTTTGCCTTCATTTCCCTCTATACATATTAATATCGTAGGCTTGAAGTATTTTTCAGTAATCCTTGAAGCTACAATCCCAATTACTCCATGATGCCAGTTTTCGCCTGCTAATACTATACTGCTAATATTTTCTAAATCTTCTTTTTCTAATTTTTGCATTGCTTGTTTAAATATGCTTTTTTCTGTTTCTTGACGTTCTACATTATACTTTTCTAAATGTTTTGTTATTTCTTTTGCCTTTTCAACATCCTTTGTAAGGAATAATTGCAGAGCTTCTTCTTGTCTTCCCATTCTACCACATGCATTTATTCTTGGTGCTATTCCAAAGGAAATCATTGTTGAATTTATATTTTTATATCCTGTTTCTTTTATCAATTCTCTTAAACCTATGTTTTTTGTACATTTCACAAGCATTAGTCCAAGTTTTGCAATTACTCTGTTTTCATTAATAAGTGGAACTATATCTGATATTGTTCCTATACATACAATATCTAAGTATTTTAAGTATTCCTTCTCATCTAGTCCTAATTCTAATGACAATGCTTGTATTAATTTAAATACTACTCCTACCCCCGCTAGTCCTCTAAAAGGGTATGTATTGTCTTTCCTCTTTGGATTAATTATTGCATACGCATTTGGTAAAGTGTCTAGTTGTTCGTGATGGTCTGTTACTATTGTTTCTATTCCCTCACTGTTTGCAAGGTCAATTTCTTCTATTCCTGAAATACCACAGTCTACTGTTATCATTAGAGTATATTCTTTTTTAGCTATTTCTTGAACTGCTTCTTTGTTTAAACCATATCCTTCTTCTAGTCTGTTTGGTATGTAATAGTCTACATCTAATCCTCGCTCTTCTAAGAATTGTTTTAATACTGTAATACTTGTTATTCCATCTACATCATAGTCTCCATATATTATTGTTTTTTCCTTGTTTTTAATTGCTTTTATTATCCTTTTTGTTGCTTTTTCCATATCTAGCATTAAAAATGGATTATGAAAATCGTCACGTTTTGGATTTAAAAAAATTCTAATTGCTTCTTCTTCTACTATGCCTCTGTTTATTAGTATTCTGGCAAGTAATTCTGATATATTGTGTTCTTTTGCAATTTGTTTTACTAGCTCTGTTTGCTGTTCATAATATTGCCATTTTTTTTTCATAAAAACTCCTATTATTTTAATTCCACTCTTGGATTGTCTTGAATTACATATTCTGCTTTTGGTAAAATTCTCTTTTCTGCTGGTACAAAGTTTCGTACTTGTACTGTTGGTAATATCCAAGTATATGGTCCTATACATGTTCCTGGTACTGTAGTGCAATTCGCCCCTAATCTTGTAGTATCTCCTATAACTGCACCAAAGAAGTCTGTTCCCATATCATATTTTTTTCCATTTATTTTTATTTCTATATTTTTTTGGTCAAATCTTCTGTTTGCAAGTATTATTCCGCTTCCTATTCTAGTTGATTTTCCAAGTATGCTATCTCCCACAAATGCTAAACTCGCTACTTTTGCTTTGTTTTGCAATATTGAGTGCTTTACTTCTGATGCATGACCTACAACACAATTGTCTCCTATTATTGAGCCTGGTCTTATTAATGCTCCTGCTTGAATTTCAACATTTTTTCCTATTATAACTGGTCCTTGTATTGTTACATTACTACCTATTTTTGTTCCTTCATCTATGAAGTAATTTCCTTTTATTGAAACAAATTCTCCCATTTCTGCTTTATTAATTTTTACATCTGGTTCTACAATTTTCTTTTTTAAATAGTCATTTATTTTAGATAATGGCTCCCATATATTTATACATCCTTTAAAAAGTTCTTTTTCTCTAAATTCTTCGATATGTTTAAAATAATATTTCAATTCTAATTCTTCCATCTTTATTATCCTTTCATAATTTAATTTTAAAATATGGATTGTCAAGGGTGATACTCCTATATTACATTCTCCATCATTTCAATAATGCTTTCTAAATCCTTTCTTAGCTCTACTAGCATTACTGTTTTTATTGTTATTTCTTTTCCTTTTAAGTATTGTTCTACAATTTCTTTTAACTTTTTAATGTTTTTTAACTCTGGTTTTAGTTCTTTTGTATGTTTTTTTGCTCTCTCTACTAATTTTTCTTTTATTCCCATTATATCTTCATTACTTGCACATGATATTCTTTGAAATAGTTGATATGGATCATAATACTTAAATATTGGTATTTCCATACACTCTTCATCAAATTTTTCATAAAAAGTTTCCATCTTCATAGGAACATATTTTAATACTTCATTCGCTTTTTCTGTATACCTTTTATCTTTTAGTGTGTTATTCAAGATATAAAAGTGTGCTAATATATCTTCTATATCTAGGTTCTTTTCTCCTAGTGATAAGTTGTTTAGCTCTTGTTCTGCATTTTCTACATATTCAGATTTTAAAGATGCTAAGTTCATTCCATTGAAGAACAAGGTTTTAATTGTTGACATACTATAATCTATAAGTCCTCTTTGTACAAAGTAGGTAAAGTATATAAATAGTTTTGTAGTATCTATTAAACTTATATTACCCTTTTTTACGTCTGACATTATATCCTCTATTACTTTTGGAAATTGATCATCTGATATTTTCCAAAATTCTTCTGTTAGTAATCTTTTATAACCTGGCAATTTTTCTGTATCAACTGTGTTGATGATATCCTCCATATCTTCTTTAAATCGTCTTGTATCAAATATTCTTGTTCTTACATACATTTCTATGAACTTAAAAAATCTGTATTCTGCTTTAAAGTTATAGTAATAATTGTTATCAAACTCTTTTATATAGAATTGTCTATTATCCATAAATACTTTTGATGATACTACTGTTGCCTTGTACTCTTCGTTGTTTTGTATGTTAACAAATTTATCTTTTGTTATTTTCCCCGCTTTTATTTCAAATGATATTGCTATTGTAAATATAAGCATAGTTTGTAATACTCTGTAGTTCGTATTTGGATAATATTTATTTAACATTTCATAAATTTTTTTGAAGTCATTTAGTGAGTGTTTTAATATTCTAAGGTTTCTAGTCCCACTTTTGTGGAAAGTGTTAATTATATAAGGCGTGTTTTCTCTTAAAAATCTTATCAGTTCTTTATCATTTTCATATCTCATTAAGATTCCATTTATTATATAGTTAAACTCGGGTCTGTATTCAAAGGTTTCGCCTATCAACTTTTCCTTTATTCTTTCATAATCGTTCGCCTTATCAAATACATATTCAATTTTTTCTTGTATTCTCTCAACCATTGGTTTTCCATCATCATTTGATAGTTCTCCTTGTTTATCTAAGAGATATGTTGCTATAAAGGTTTTCATTTCTAGGTTGCTATTTTTTAATTTGGTTGATAATTCTTTTTCATTACATATTATTATTGTTTTTATGTGATCATGTTCAACAAAGTTGTTAATGTATCCTAATATATCTATAACATCAACATTAGCTCTTTCTAGGTCGTCAAAGCATAAAACTTTATCATCTGTTGCGAAGAAGTTTTCATAATTTATTTTTTCACCATTTGGATTTGCTCCAAATAAGTTTGCCATATTTAATCCCGTTTTTGCGTATTCAGGTATTGTATATTTCCCTGATGTTTCCATATGTTTTTTTACATTTTTATCCATCAGTTGTGTTGTTTCAATAAATATTTTTTTGCTTATTTCTTCTAAGTTTGATATTCCATATAGAGACATATATATGCTACTATATCGTTTGCCATTATATTGCATTCCATCAATTTTGGGTTTTATTTTGTTGTTCCAAAAGTATGTTTTACCACTTCCCCATTCACCATTTATCATTACTGCATAGTCTGTATAATCTGACCTTACATAATCTAATATGCTTTCAACTAAGTCCTCCATATTACCTCCTTTGTTTAATCTACTGCAATTGTAAGCACTGTGATTTCTTTTGCTCCAGACCTTTTTAGAATTTTACTACACTCATTTACTGTACTTCCTGTTGTAAATATGTCATCAAATAATATTATTTTCTTATTTTTTATTCTTTCTGGAGTTTTAACTTCAAATGCATTCTTTAAGTTCGTTTTTCTTTGTTCTTTGGTTAGCGTGCTTTGTTTTTTTGTATCTTTTATTTTTATTAAATTGTTTTTTTCTAAAGCTATTCCTAGTGTTTTTGCTATTTGTTTTGCTATTAATTCTGATTGATTATAACCTCTTCCAAGTTTATGCTTTTTAACCATAGGAACATATAATATTATATCATATTTTTTTAAGAAACTATATGTTTTTTCATTTTTTGTCATCATTTTTTCAAAAGTCGAATATAAATATGCTTTTTCATTAAATTTATAATCTATAATTTTATTTCGGATTATGTCTTGATATTTAAAGGTTTTTATTTGATAATCAAAATATTTGGTTTTATCATTCCTATAATCTTCTATTCTATTTATTTCATATTGTTTTATTTTTAATTCGCATTTTTTGCATAAATGTTTTTTATTTATACTTCCGCAAATTCCACATACTGGTGGATATATTAAATCTAATAGCATTATTACCTTCTTTCACAATTTTACATAAAATTTAATATTATATATTATATCCGGGAGGTATGTTATGAGAATTTTCAAAAAAACTTTAGCTGTTTGTTTAATTGGTTTAGGATTAGGAATTTTACTCGTTATATTACTTCCTTTTACTGGTTGGCTATTTCTTATTGGTTTTATTGTAGTGTGTCTCGGCTTGTCTTGGCTTTGTTGTTAATTTTTGTAAAGGAGTGTGTTTATATTATGACAATCGTAGTTAAAAAGGTTCCTAAATTTTTAAGGGGTTTTGTTAAACTAATTTTTGGCATTAAAGAAAAATAATATCTTAATTTGATTTAAATTCTTAAAGATTGTAATTTACATTACATATACAAAACAAGAGCAAGATAAAACTTGCTCTATTCTTTTGAAATTAAGCCTTTGTTACTTTTCCTGAACGTAAACATTTTGCACAAACATTGATTTTTTTTGGTTGACCGTCTACCATTGCTTTTACTGTTCTAATATTTGGTTTGAATGTTCTTGTAGTTCTTTTACTTATATGTGAACGTGTTATACTTAATTTATTTCCATAATTAACTGATTTATCGCAGATTTCACATTTTGCCATTATTATAGCACCTCCTAAATACCGTTATTAAAAATCACTATTATTTAGTTTAGCACATATTTTGGAAAAATACAAGTGGTTAAAAGAAATTTACACAAGAAATTTATTGATTTTTAAATTTACGTGTCTATATTTTTATGTCTGCAATGTGCATTTAATTACAATACCTAAGATTAAATGAACTAAGTGCAAAATAGTTGAGAAAAGATATATATATTACACTCTTTGTATTAATTTGTTTTTATATCTATTCCATTTTTCTCTAAAATATCGTATAATAGTTTGTAATAAAATTTCTGAATTATATTGTTAGGAGTCTAATAATGAAAAAGTTGATTGTTAGTAAAAAATATGATGGTAAAAAATTAAATACATTTATATTAAGTTCTTTTCCAGAGCTTTCACTAAATATGCTAAATAAAGCTCTTCGCCAGAAGGATATTCGTATTAATGGTGTACGAACTAAAGAAAATGTTACGGTTTTTGAAAATGATGAAGTTGTTGTTTATATTTCAGATGATTTTCTTTTTAAAAAAGTTGATTTTGATATTGTTTATGAAGATGATAATATTTTAGTTGTAAACAAACCTTGTGGAATTGAGGTTGTTTGTAATGATAATGAAAAAAATTTAACTTCTTTATTACAGAAAAAATATAATTTTATTGAGCCTTGTCATAGGATTGATAGGAACACAACTGGGTTGGTTCTTTTTGCTAAAAATAAAGAGGCTTTAGATATTTTGCTTAAAAAGTTTAAAAATAAGGAAATTAAAAAGTACTATAAATGCCTAGTTTATGGCATTCCTAAAAAGAAGTCTGATACATTGGTTGGATATTTATTTAAGGATAGTAAAAAATCAATGGTATATATTTCAGATGTTCCTAAAACAGGTTATAAGAAAATTGTTACTTCTTATAAGGTTATAGAAAGCAATTTAAAAGACAACACTTCAACTTTGGAGGTTGTTTTGGATTATTCTGGAAGAACTCATCAAATTAGAGCACATTTAGCTCATATTGGCTTTCCAATTATTGGAGATGGAAAATACGGGAAAAATGAAATTAACAAAAAGTTTAATAAAAAGACCCAAGAACTTACTTCATATAAATTAATATTTGATTTTACAAGTAATAGTGGGATTTTGGATTATTTAGAAGGCAAAGAAATTAAATTTTAAGCTTTATAAAAATATAATTCTTCAAGTGCAGTAGTTCGAACGGAAGAACTTCTACGAATTAGATGTGAGACAAACCAACTAAAGAATTTTAATTTCTATAAAGCTTAGGCAAGTCTTAAAATTATTTTTTCAACGTTCTTAAAGAATTTAGTGTTGCAAGCACTGTTACTCCTACATCTGCAAATACTGCCTCCCACATTGTTGCTACTCCAAAGAACACTAGTAGTAATGCTATTAGTTTTAAACTTATTGCAAATACTATATTTTCTTTTGATATTTTCATTGTCTTTCTAGCAACATTTATTGCTTCACATATTTTTAATGGTTCATCTGTCATAATAACAATGTCTGCCGCTTCTATCGCAGCATCTGTGCCATATCCACCCATTGCTATTCCTATATCTGCCATTGCTAGTGCTGGTGCATCATTTAGTCCATCTCCTACAAATGCTACTTTTCCTTTCTTTTTATCTAATATTTTTTGAAGTTTTTCTACTTTGTCTGTTGGTAATAGCTCTGTATATACTTTATCAATCTTTAATTTTTTTGCAACCTCTTCTCCTACTTGTTTTCTATCTCCTGTTAGCATTACAATTTTCTTTATTCCTTGATTTTTTAGTTTCTCTATTGCCTTGGTAGAGTCTTCTTTTATCTCATCCGAAATTTCTATTTTGCCTGCATATTGTCTATCTATTGCTATATATACAATTGTTGAAGCTGTTTTGCTTTCTTCTATTTCTATTCCTATTTTGCTCATTAATTTGCTATTTCCTAAATGTACTTTCTGACCCTTGATATTTGCAGTAACTCCATTTCCTGAAATTTCTTCGTATTCAGTTACTTCTTGTTTGTTTATTTCCTTTCCATAGCTTTCTAATATTGATTTTGCTATTGGATGATTTGAAAAGCTTTCTACATATGCTGCAATTTTTAGTAGTTCATCTTTCTCCTCTATTGCTTCTACGTTTTGTACTTTAAAATTACCTTTTGTTAGTGTTCCGGTTTTATCAAATACTATTGTTTCTAATTTAGATAATAATTCTAAGTAATTGCTTCCTTTTACTAAAATTCCTCTTCTTGATGCTCCACCTATCCCTCCAAAGAAGCTTAGTGGTACTGATACTACAAGTGCACATGGACATGATACAACTAAGAATGATAGTGCTCTATATAGCCAAGTATTCAAGTCTTGTTTTAGTATAATGGTTGGAAATGCCAATATAAGTACTGCAAGTAATATAACTATAGGGGTATAGATTCTTGCAAATTTTGTTATAAATTTTTCTGTATGTGCTTTCTTCTCCCCTGCATTTTCTACTAAGTTTAATATCTTGCTTAAGGTTGATTCCTGAAATTCCTTTGTAACCTTTATTTCTAAAACCCCATTTGTATCAATTACACCACTTAGTATTTCGGAATTTACTTTTACTGCTCTTGGTACAGATTCTCCTGTTAGTGCAGACGTATCTATTAAAGCTTCCCCTGACACCACTATACCATCTAAAGGTACTCTTTCTCCTGGTGTAACAAGAATAATATCTCCGATTTTTACCTTTTCCGGTGCTTTTGTTACAATTTTCTCTCTTTCTTTAACATTTGCAGTATCTGGTTTTAAGTTCATTAAACTTTCTATCGATTTTTTAGATCTATCTTCTGCATATTCTTCAAACATTTCTCCTACTTGGAAAAATAACATTACCGCAATTGCCTCTGGGTACTCTCCTATTGTGAATGCTCCAATGCTTGCTATACTCATTAAAAATTCTTCTCCGAAAGTTTTTTTTCTTACGTTTTTCAAAGCTTCAAATATTACTTTATATCCAATTGACAAATAGCCAATTAAGAATAGTGCTACTCTAATCCAATGTTCCTTTATAAAAAATGCGACTGTGGTAAATATTATACTTATAATTAGTTTTATAAAATCTTTCTTCATATTGTTCTCCTTGTATGAAAATTTAATTATGTGTTTAATTACATTATATTTGAACACATAATTAAATGTTAATAGTTTTTATGGAAAATCTAAATCTTATTTTCTTTTTGTTCTTTCTTCAATTATCTTTTCTATTTCTTCTTTTTTCTTTTCTATTCTTTCTTTGCTTTCTTCTACTCTTTTTCTTATTCTTTCTCTAATTATATCTATATCAACATTTGGGAAAGCTGATACCAATCTTCTTCCTCTCCAAGTTTTGCTTATGATTTCTTTAACCTTTTTTGTAATTTCTTCTGTGTTATCTTTTGCTTCGTTCGATATTTTCTTGAATGAATGTATTATGTTATATGAAACTGATGCATCTGTTGCAAAGATACAGATTATTATTATTGTTATAATATGTAGCCATGGTTGGTTTATATTCCCTATGAGTCCTAAAAATACAGGGTTTCCATATCTTAATATAATTTGACCTATAATTGTAAAAGGTAATAAAGTTTCTAAACATATTCTTCCATTTATATTCAATTTAAATCTATGATAATCCCACCATCTTGCATGAAATAATTTTTCCATTAGATAGCTTGTTACATACTCAAGTGTTCCACATATACACATTATTACAATTGTTGAAATCCATATGCTATCCAATAAACTTACTTTTTCCATTGTTTGCATAAAGTTTCCAAGTAAAAGTGTTATTGCAACTCCTCCAAAACCATATATTGGGCAGTATGGACCTATTAAAAAACCTCTGTTTACAAATTTATGGTGTTGTATTAATCCTAATACAACCTCCATCAGCCATCCCATTATAGAATATATTGTAAATAAAAGCACATATGTTTCTATATTTTGTATCATTTTTTATTCTCCTCTCTTTATAAGCATTTCATCTTATATATTTGTATATGAAGTTTTGTATTGTTTGCCAGTATTTTTTTGGATTTTTGTCACTACTTTCTCCATGTCCTGCACCTTCTATCTCCAATTTTTGTTTTTTACAATTTGCATTTTTGTATATTTCATTAAACATAAAAAAAGGTACAAATTTATCTTTTGTTCCGTGTATAAATAGAGTTGGTGTTACAGATTTTTTTACTTGCTTTATTGTTGATGCTTCTTTGAAACTGTATCCCAAATATATTTTACTCATAAGGCTTGCTGTATATAATAACGGAAATGGTGGTATATGAAAGATTTTATTTAAGTGAACTTTAAATTCCTCCCAAACTGAACTGTATCCACAATCTGCTATACATACTTTTACTTCTTTTGGAAGGTCATCACCTGTTGCCATTGATACTGTTGCTGCTCCCATCGATATTCCATATAATACTATCTTTGGATTTTCGTTTTCATGTACTATTTTATCTATCCATATTTCCAAATCATAATGATCGAGCCATCCCATTCCCATATATTCGCCTTCACTTTTGCCATGTGCTCTTAAATCTATGATTAAAGCGTTGTATCCAAAGCTGTTGAATTTTTGTGCATATTTTACCATATCAGAACCTTTACTCATATATCCATGTACAGTAATTACCCAAATATTAGACTTTTCTCTTACCTTTATTTCATATCCCTTTAATCTTAATCCATCTTTAGAAATTATTTCAACCTCTTTTGCATTTTCTTCAAGCCATTTTGTGGCTTCATTATTTGTTTTCTCCATATCAACTTTTTGTTCCGATGTAAATATTAGGTTTGAGTACTTTTGAGTAACTTCTGTCTTCGTTGCCATATCACATAGTTTTTTACCTAATAGTAATATTAAACATATAATTACACAAATTATACTTATTATCATTATTAGCCAAGTTACAGGCATATTTCCTCCCTTAAAATTATAATTATAAATGCAATGTTCCCACTTTGCAAGTTCTTTATGCTATGTCTCTTCTCCAGTAAAAAAGATATTGTTGTGCAAGTCCTGCTAAATTTCCATATTGTTTTTTAGCAAATTCTTGTATTTTTTTTGGTTTTTGCTCCTGATTATCAAAATACAATTCAGAAATTACTCTTCTTACCCATACGTCTACTGGAAAAGCTTCATATTTTTTCAAAGCAAATAGCATAACACAATCTGCTACCTTTGGTCCCACTCCTGGAATTTCTAGTAGTTTTTCTCTTAGAGTTTCTACGCTTTCTTCTTTTTCTAATTTGTTTAAGTCTATTTCATTTCTTAAGGTTTTTCCTACTGTTTCATATACTCTAATGTCTCTAAATCCAAGTCCTAAGTTTCTAAAATCATCTATTCCTACTTTTTTAAGTTTTTCAGGAGTTGGAAATGTATAGTAATCTTTCCTTCGAAATTCTATTTTGTCTCCATATGCTTTTGAAATTCTTTCTATTATTGTTTTTATTCTTGGAATATTATTGTTTGCAGATATTATGAAAGATATTAGCGTTTCCCATAAATCTTGCTTTAATATTCTAATACCGTTGCCATACTCTATGCTATTTTTTAAATAATTATCTATTTTAGATAACCTACCTTTTATTTCTTCGTAGTTTGCGTTTAAGTCAAAATACTCTATACATATTTCTTTTATATTTCCACTACAGTTTCCTGAAAATATTATGTTTTGATTTTCCTGCTTTACATTTATGACATTGTTTTTAAATATTCCTGTGTAGCTTCCATCTTCTTCTTTGTTCCATCTAAAGCATTGTCCACATTCAAATATATGTACTGGTTTAAATGACTTTGCGTTTTCTAAAATGTACTGTTGCTCCATATTTTTCCTCTTTTTTATTGGATTATTCTTATATTAAGCTTCTTTCTTGAAGGCATACCACGTTTTTCTATTTCTGTAATTTATCTTATCCTTTATTTTTTTATAATATATCATAAAATTAAGATAAAAGCAATTACTCTAATATTAGATTTTCTACAAATCATTTAAAATATCATAATTTTTTATAAAGTAAAAAAATATTTTATAACCTTAAAGTTAACAAAGACACCATCTTACAATTAGGTGGTGTCTTGACTTTATTTTTTATCATTATAAATATTTTTTGATAAACTTTCTATTTGTTCTTTCCTATTGTTTTGTTTGTATTGCATATTTTTTAGTCTTTCTTCAGGTATTTTTTCATAATTGTCCTCCATATAACATTGTGTACTTTTGTAGTTATCTACTAAATTTTCTACCTGTTCAATTTTTGTTTCATTTTCATTTATTATTTTACCTTTCAAGTTTTGCATTTCTTCTTCTCTAACTTCTTGCTTTTCTCTTGCTCTATTTTTACTATCTTTGTCTCCAATTTCTGAATATTGTTCTAGATGTCTTTCTGTCCTAGTATGCCTTTCTACTAAATTCATTAAGTTATCAACTTGATTTTCCTTCTTTTTATTCTCCATAAAATTTCCTCCTTTTTTACTAATATTATTAACAATTTGAGAATTTTTATTTGTTTTATCAATGGGAACGTCAGACTGTCTGAAAATGTCACTGAAGTCGGAGATTTTTGATAGGTTTTATAAAATAATTAGTTAGCAGATTACTAAAAATGCAAAAAAAGAAAGAGTAAGAATTGCTTGAGCTTTTACTCTCTCTTGGTGCAGATGGCCGGAATCGAACCGGCACGGATTATTAGTCCGCAGGATTTTAAGTCCTGTGCGTCTGCCAGTTCCGCCACATCTGCATTTACTTAAACTGGCATTTGTCTTGCGACATTTAAGATTATACTACTTTTATTCATGCCTTGTCAATACATTTTTAAAATATTTTGCTTTTTCAAGTCATTTATATCAAAAAACGCCTATTTTTAGATATTAATCTTACAATAGACGTTAGTTTTACAAATTATATTTTACTTTTACAATTCACCTTTCAAGTCATTTTTTTTACAAATTTGCTAGTTTTTGCTTGACTTTTTGTTGCTTTTATATTATACTAGTTAGGTGGCAAAAAATATTTTTATCAATAGACCCTTGCCCGGTAGTCTGTTAGTATGAATATATTTTATATAAACTATATTTTAAATTTTGATTGGAGGAAATTATCAATGAATAATACTACATACTCAGCTAAGAGTAATGATATTAAAAGACAATGGTATATTATTGATGCTAGTGGTAAATCACTAGGTAGAGTTGCTGCAGAAGCTGCAAAATTATTAAGAGGAAAACATAAACCTACATTTACACCTAACGTAGATACAGGTGATCATGTTATTATATTAAATGTACAAAATGTGGTTTTAACAGGTAGAAAGTTAGACCAGAAAATTTATAGACATCATACAGGATATATTGGAAATATGAAGGAAATTTCAGCTAGAAATATGTTAGAAAATAATCCTGAAAAAGCTATGATGCTTGCTATCAAAGGTATGCTTCCAAAAAATAGATTAGGAAGACAAATGATTAATAAAGTAAGAATTTATAGTGGTAGCGAACATGAAAATCAAGCACAAAAACCTATAGTTTGGGAGGTAAAATAATATGGCAGAAAAAACTTCATTTATTGGAACAGGTAGAAGAAAAAATTCAATTGCTAGAGTTAGATTAGTTAATGGTAATGGTTCTATTACTGTTAATGATAAAGCTTTAGATGAATATTTTGGTGTTGAAACATTAAAAGTTATAGTAAAACAACCTTTGGTTGCTACAAATACTTTAGATAAATTTGATGTTGTTTGTACAGTAAAAGGTGGCGGAATTAGTGGTCAAGCAGGAGCTATTCGTCATGGTATAGCAAGAGCTTTATTAAGAGCTAATTCAGAATATAGACCAATTCTAAAATCAAGTGGCTTCTTAACAAGAGATGCTAGAATGAAAGAAAGAAAAAAATACGGTCTTAAAAAGGCAAGAAAAGCACCACAATTCTCAAAGAGATAAATATTACAAAATCCAGAATTTATATTCTGGATTTTCTGTTTGCAATATTAAGGATAATATTTTAAAAGTTACTTATCCTTGTTACATACAAAAAATTAAGCCTTCAGTTTTTTGAAGGCTATTTTTTCTAATCTACAAAATTAAATTCATCTTTAAATTTGTCTTTAAATATTGCAAAAACCGCATTTAATACTTCTTGGTCATCTACTCCAATATAAGATTCTTCATCTTCTGAACCTGTATCTTCTACTTTTAATATTACTACTTCATCAGCATCTTCATCTTCCTCTACTGGTAGAAGTACAACATATTCTTCTCCACTATATTTAATTAGATCTAAAAACTCGAATTTTACTTCGTTACCGTCCTCATCATTTAATATTATTATGTTATCTAATTCTTCATCCATTTCTGGTGTATTATTTTCTAAATCCATATTATTTCTCCTTTCAAATTTTATATATTCTTTATATCACATAGTCTTATTATTTGCAATACTTTTAAAAAATATTTACAAATAATTAGTTACCATTTAAGACTTACTACTAAAAATTCGCCCAACGCAGGAGTTTTATATTTAGAATAAATTGAGGACTCCCGAAAAACATCGTAGGCGTATCCATCGTGGGCTCAATTTATAATAAATATAAATGCTCCGACGAGATTGGGCTAGAATTTAGTAAATTAAGGGTAAATAGTAACACAAACGAAAAAATTCTTAGTAGTCAATATTGCTTTTTTACTTTTTTATAATATAATAATATTTGCTTATTCATTAAGTTCAGGATGCCACACACAAGAAAGGAGACAGAATGAAACATTTTCTTACTATTACTTTGATTATTGCCCTTTGCTTTGCCATTACTATTCCTGCCTTTGCAGGAGTAGATACTTCCAAGGACAAAGGGAATGCCACTCGGTCTATGGGATATAACTCTGGAACTGGGTATGCTGGTTCTTTTAACGTTAATGTTCCCACAGAGGGGTCTTCGGGTAAAATTACGATAAGGATTACAAGCCCGGATCAACAGCAGGCTGTATGGTTCAAGGTTACAGATCCTAATGGACGTGTTGTTTGGGATCATTCGACCCTGGACACTATTGGTAAAATGGGGGTATTACCTCAAAACGGTAATGAAATAATTAGCCCTGCTTTTTCTAATGCAGTATCTGGCAATTATACTGTTTCTTTTACAACATTTGTAGAGGTTACTATTAGTTGCTGGGTATATAACTGGTAAAATCAAATAATTAATATCCAATAAGCATCCTGAAATAACGCCTCACTTAGAGGCGTTATTTATACATTTATAAATCAATAAAAATAAGAACCACCTAAAATAAGGGAGTTCTTATTTGAATTTACTTATTTAGCTTTTTAAAGTTTTCTATATTTGGTTTTACTAATTCATCATCTGTTACAGTATTTGTTTCTATACTAAATTCATTGCTTTTTCCTTCGAAGTCATCTCTTAATATAAAAAGTGATTCTTTATCTATCCAAATTTTTTCATTATTTAAAAGTAGTACAATACATTTATGTTTTCCATATTCCTCTACGTGAATGTCAATAGTATTTTTTAAAGTTAGCAATAATAATTCAGATTTAGAAATGGTTTCGTTTAAAATTTGACTTACGCCGATTGTTGCAGTGGTATCAAAATCTAATACTGGAGGCTCATCTTTTTGTAGCTCTATATAGGCTTTTTTATTTTCATCAATAAAATATTTTTCTTTGGAATTCTCCCATATAATTATCCCATCACTTCTTTTTACTAAGCGAATTCCATTTTTGTAATATTTTTCAGTAATTATACCTGTACTGCCATCTCTTTGTGTTAATTTATAGTTAGTTCCTAATTCATAATTAACATTGTGCTTATATATTTTTAATAAAACTTGCCATTTGTAAACCTTGATACCAGTAAACAGAACTAAACATACAACTACTAAAGCTGATATCAATTTTAAAAGTCTCATTTTATTTTTGTATTTTTTCAAATAGTCAATTTGCTTAACATCTTTTAGATGCTCTGTTTCTAAGCCTTTTTTCATTACAAGTAAACATTTTTGACATTCCTTGCATTCTCTTAAATGCTGTTCAATATAATTGTTTGTTTCGCTTGAAGTTAATTTATCAATGTAACTAGGTAATAAGTCTTGTACTATTTTACAATTTTGATTTGTCATTTTCATCAACCTCCTCTAATTTTTTTTTTGCTCTGTAAAATGTTACTCTAGCATAGTTTTCGGTCATATTTAATATGTTCCCAATTTCTTTAAAGCTTAGTTCACCAGTGATCCTTAAATAAACTACTTCTTTGGAAATTTTATCTAACTTTTGTATTTTTTTATACAATCTGAGCTTTTCCTCATTTTTTATTGCTAAGTTTTCTGTATTATATGTTGATTCAATTTTTTCAATAGTTTCATCTACTTGCAAAAGAGTGTTATCTTTTTTCTTTTGCTCGTTAATCATTAGGTTTTTTGCAATCTGACACAACCATACAGAAATTTTACAATTGCCTTTAAATGTATCAATATGCTCTAATGCCTTCAAAAAGGTTTCTTGAGTTAATTCTTCGGAAAAATTGGCATTATGTGTTAAACAAAGTAAATATTTATATACTGTATTGAAATGCTCTTCATAAACTTGTTTCATATTTTGCATAATTTTTCCTCCTTTTTAATAAGACAAAATTGTAAGCACTTTTGTTACAAAAAAAACAATTTTTATTATTTTATCACATTTTTTTTACATTTTGAAAGGAAATACATTTTTTAAAATAATAATTCTATTCTAAAAATGAGAATAATTTAATAAGTAATTTTTCGGATTTCTTTCTAATAAGTTGTTATTATTCATTATTAATTAAAAGCAAAAAAAGTTCCCCGCCTTAGCCGTTTTGATAGAAATTTTAAGGACCTGCTCTTACACAGGTGGGTGTCTGCCTTAAATACTCATGGGCTTCTTACTACAGTTTCTCTGTGTAAGCTTGCACGCCATATCAAGAGCTTTGGACTCCCTTTCCTTAACTGTTGGTTCTAAAATTTCTCTTCGTTCGCACTATGCAGGGAAATATTATTAACTTATTTGTATTCTTATATTATCATATTATATGCTACTTATCAATTATATGTTTAGTCAATTTTGATGTTTGTAATTATTTTTCCTCTATTTATCTCTTTTATACTAAATTTTATTCATTAATCTATTTGCTTGACATTAATGTTATAATTGTTTTGATTAAAGGAAGGTTTTTATATGAATGTAAAGAATTTAAGTTTAGTTACAGATTTTTATGAACTTACTATGTCTAATGGATATTTTGGAAATAATATGCAAAATACTATTGCATATTTTGACGTTTTTTTTAGAAAAATACCGGATGGCCGGTGGTTATGCTATTTGTGCAGGGCTAGAGCAGGTTATTGATTATGTTAAGAACTTAAGATTTGATGCTGAAGATATTTCTTACTTAAGAAGTTTAAATAAATTTTCCGATGGTTTTTTAGATTACTTGAGTAATTTTAAATTTACAGGTGATGTTTGGGCTATTCCTGAAGGTACATTTATTTTTCCTAATGAACCTTTACTTACTGTAAGAGCTCCAATTATTGAAGCTCAACTTTTAGAAACAATGCTTTTAATGATTATTAATCATCAATCTTTAATTGCTACTAAAACTACTAGAATTGTGTCTGCTGCAAAAGGTAGACCTGTTATGGAGTTTGGTGCAAGGCGTGCCCATTCTGTTGATGCAGCTGTTCTTGGTGCTAGGGCTGCAGTTATTGGCGGATGTATTGGGACCTCTTGTACATATACAGCAAAGGAATTCGGAGCAATAGCTAGTGGTACAATGGCGCATAGTTTTATACAAAGTTTTGATTCTGAATATGATGCTTTTAAGGCATATGCTGAAATGTATCCAGATGATTGTACCTTGCTTATTGATACTTACAATACTATTCAATCAGGCATTGTAAATGCTATAAAAGTTTTTAATGACGTTCTACTTCCAAAAGGTTTTAGACCAAAGGCTGTAAGATTGGATAGTGGTGATTTAGCATATCTATCTAAGGAGGTTCGTAAAAGACTTGATAAAGCTGGTTTTGAGGATTGTAAAATCTGTGCAAGTAACTCTTTAGACGAAAATATAATTTACTCATTGCTAGAACAAGATGCACAAATTGACTCTTTTGGTGTTGGTGAAAATTTAATTACTGCTAAAAGTACTCCTGTTTTTGGTGGGGTTTATAAATTGTGTGCCCTTGAGAAGGATTCTAAGATTATACCAAAAATTAAAATTTCAGAAAATGTAACAAAAATTACAAATCCAGGTTTCAAAAAAGTATATAGATTCTATTCCAAAGACACTAATATGGCTTTGGCAGATGTTATTGCTTTAGCTGACGAAATTATTCCAACTTCTAATTACGTTATATTTGATCCTGAAAACCCTTGGAGAAAGAAAACGTTAGTTAATTACACCTTTAAACCTTTGCAGGAGCAGATATTTAAAGGTGGTAATTTAGTATACAATTCTCCTACACTAACTGAAATATCTAATCACTGTAAAGAGGAATTAGATATTTTATGGGAGGAAGTAAAACGTATTCATAATCCACATAAATTCTATGTTGATTTATCTCAGGATTTATGGAACTTAAAAAATGATATGTTAAAAACAAGTACTAAATAGAAAAACTCCTATTTAGTACTTTTAAATTATTTATCATATTCGAATAAATCTCCTAAAGGATTTGATTCATTTATTCTCTTAATTGCTTCTGCAAATAATGGTGCTATTGAAACCACTTTTATTTTATCTATCATTTTTTCTGGTTCAATTGGAATTGTATTTGTTACAACTAATTCTTTTATTGGAGAATTTTTTATTCTTTCAATTGCAGGTCCTACTAATACTCCATGTGTTGCTCCTGCATATATTTCTTTTGCTCCATATTCTTTTAATATATTAGCCGCTTCAACTAATGTTCCCGCTGTGCTCACTTCATCATCAAATATTAAAGCTGTTTTTCCTTTTATATCTCCAATTATGTTAGTTGCTACTGCTCTATCATTGTTGTCATCTCTTCTTTTATCTATCAATGCAAGTGGGCAATCGAAGAAATGAGAATACTTATACGCTTTTTTAGAACTTCCTGCATCTGTTGCTACTACTACTATGTTTTCTAAATTTTTATTTTTAAAGTATTTTTCTAATAAGTGTTTTGCAGTTAGTCTATCACAATTAATATCAAAGTATGCCTGTATTGCTGAATTATGTAAGTCGCATGTTATTATTCTATCTGTTCCTGCTGCTTCTAATAAGGTTGCCATTAATTTTGCTGTTACTGGTATTCGTGGTTGATCTTTTTTATCTGACCTTGAATACATAAAATATGGTAAAACTACTGTTATTCTTTTTGCTGATGCTCGTTTTACCGCTTCAATTGTTATTAATAATTCCATTATTCTTTCATTTACTGGTGGCATTGTTGTTTGTACTATAAAAACATCTTGGTCTCTAACTGTTTCTAATAACTGAACAAAGTTATTATCATTTGTAAATTTAAACGATTCTTTCTTACCCAACGGTAAGCCTAATGTATCACATATCTCTTGTGTGAAACTTTCTGCTGAATTACAAGCAAAAATTTTAATATCCTTCATGATATTTCCCCCTAAAACATATTTCTTGTCGAATTTTAGTGCATATTAATTGTAACATTTTCCAAATCAAAATTCAATCATTTTTTGATAATTCTTTAAAATTGTCAGTGATTTTTCTGCCATTTTATTGTATCTTAGTTGTTTATCTTTTATCCTTTCTTTTAATGGAGGTAATATTCCAAAATTTGCATTCATTGGTTGAAAGTTTAAATTGGTGGTTGATATATATTGGGATAATGCACCAATGACTGTTTCTTTTGGAAACATAATCTTTTTCCCTTTGTTTCTAAAGTCAAATGCTACATTTATTCCTGCAACTAGTCCTGATGCAATTGATTCAACATATCCTTCTACTCCTGTTATTTGTCCTGCAAAGTATATGTTTGGATTCTGTTTTAAATTATATGTATTATCTAATAGCTCTGGAGAATTTATAAATGTATTTCTGTGCATTACTCCATATTTTACAAATTCCGCATTTTCTAATCCTGGTATCATAGAAAGTACCCTTTTTTGCTCTCCAAATTTTAAGTTTGTTTGGAAACCTACCATATTGTATAGAGTTCCATTACTATTATCTTGTCTTAGTTGAACTATTGCATATGGTCTTGACTTTGTTCGTGGGTCTGTAAAACCTACTGGCTTTAATGGTCCAAATCTTATGGTGTCTTCTCCCCTTTTGGCCATTACTTCTATGGGCATACATCCTTCAAATATTTCCTTTTTTTCAAAATCGTGTAGCGTTACTACTTCAGCATTTACTAGCTCATTGTAGAACCTTTCATATTCTTCTTTATTCATTGGAAGATTTATATAACTGCTATCTCCTTCTTTCCCATATCTATCTCCATAAAATGCAATGTCGAAATTTATGCTTTCTTTTTCAATTATTGGTGCTGCTGCATCATAAAATGCAAGTCTTTCTTTTTCTGTGAGCTTTATAATTTGCTCTGCCATTTTTTCTGAGGTAAGTGGTCCTGTTGCAATTATAACTATTCCATTTTTGACATCTATTTTATCTACTTCTTTTCTTATTATTTCTATATTGGAATTGTTGCTAATTTCTTCTGTAATTCTTTTAGAAAACTTTTCTCTATCTACTGCTAAAGCTTGTCCTGCTGGTACCTTTGTTTCATCTGCTACTCTAATTAATAATGAATCTAGCTTTCTTAATTCTTCCTTTAATAGTCCACAAGCATTTGTTATACTATTTGATTTAAATGAATTGCTACATACAATTTCTGCTAAATTATTACTGCTATGTGCAGGTGAGAATTTTTCTGGTTTCATTTCATATAGTTTAACTTTTATTCCTCTTTTGGCTACTTGATAAGCTGCCTCTGAACCTGCTAATCCCCCTCCTATTATTGTTACATAATTGTTCATAATAAGTTCCTCCATAATTTCTAACATATATTTTACACAACATATATTTTAATTGCAATACCTTTTATAATATTCATATTATCTTGTACCACGTATTTATGTTGTAGAACATATTATACCAATTACCTGAAAAATCACCTTTTAAAGTATTTGTGTGAAGTATTATGTAAGTGTTGAAATATAAGCTTATAAATGGAATTTCGTTATAGTAATCGTCAATTATTTTATTATATTCTTCTTTTAATATTTCTTTATTTTCTATCAATACAGTTTTTCTTATTCTTTCTTTTGTTTGCTCATTTTTAAAGTATTGTCTTATCTCTGGTGTTATTGGTACAATTTCCTTTTTTAATAATAAATCTGCTTTTGTGTTTTGATAGTTTTGTATTTTTATCTTTATATTTTTTTCTTCTAATTGCTCTTTTATTTTTTTTGCTATTTCTATATTCTCCGACTTGGTAAAAAGTGTAAAGGTTTCTTGATTACTTGTAGTTTCAACATTTTTTATAGTTTTTTCTTTATTTAAATAACTTCCATATTCTAATGGAAAATCGACTACTATGTATTTTCTATTGTACAAATCATATACTAATTTTTCTTTATTTATATTACTATTTAAAGTTTTTCTGGTTTCAGTATTATCTATATTCTCACATGATATATAGTAAAACTCTCTGCCTATTATCTTTTTTTCTTCAAATCCTATGTTTCCTATATATTTTTCATAATTTGTATTTCCTGTTATTATTAAATCTACATTTTTTCTTGTAAAGTCATTATATAGCTCTGTTGTGTTTTTTAAAATTTTTATGATTATTGTTTGTTCTTCTCCCTCTATTATTATTTGATTTTCGTTTATATTTGTAATTTGATATTTTCCTGTGTGCATTGGTATATTAGGATTTTGAGGATTTTCTTTTATTATGGGAAAGCACAATAAGTATTCAAAAAAATCTACCGGTTCTCTTAAATGTACTTTAAAAGTATCTTCATTTACTTTTTCGATATTTTCAATTTGTTTTACATTTTCTTTGTATATTGAATCTGAATCTTTTATACTTTTTATTGTGTATTCTACATCTTCTACTGTTACTGGCTTGCCATTTGACCATCTTTTATTTTCATCTAATTTTATTAAATATGTTAAGTCATTTATTTTTGAGCATTCCTCTGCTATTTCCGGTTTTGTATTAAAATCTTGTGTGATGTTTATTAATGGCTCATATATTAATTTTGTTATGTGTTGAATTTCAAGGTTTTTGGTTAAAACTGGATTTATAGTATCAAAATTTGTTATTCCTATGATTATTTCTTTTGATATTACTATTTCTTTATTTTGAACTTGAACACTATTTTGTTTAATATTGTTTTTTATGTAAACGACATATATTCCTACTATTATTAGTATAACTATTGTAATTATAAAAACATTTTTAAAATATTTTGTATTCACAATAATTTCCTCTCTTTTTATGCTAATAGGGACGAAGTCTCCTGACATTATCTATGCAAATGTTCATAAATGCTTGTCAAAATACTCCGTCCCCATTGACATTAATTTAATTTATTTTCTAGACTCTATTATGAGTTTCATTCCTGTTCGATTTTCTCCTTCTACCTCTACTTCTGCAAAAGCTGGTATACATACTAAATCTACTCCTGCTGGTGCAACAAATCCTCTTGCTATTGCTACCGCCTTTACAGCTTGATTTAACGCTCCTGCGCCTATTGCTTGCATCTCTGCTTTGTTGTTCTCCTTTACTAGTCCTGCAATTGCTCCTGCTACTGAATTTGGGTTTGATTTTGATGAAATTTTTAAA
>OIYV01000079.1_pt1 | contig 71798 bp, 80 predicted proteins | sample 1588251 | NCBI WGS metagenome assembly OIYV01 (sample SAMN03283282) | human gut metagenome | biome: human-associated habitat; material: feces | host: Homo sapiens | place: Peru | collected 2012
GGTAGGTCATTCATTTGAAAATCCATATACGAAGCAATACCAATCATTGATAGTAATCCTTTCATACGCTTTACTCCTTAACTTCTTTAAAAATTACCGATTTTCCATCTGAGCGTACACCTTCACAACATGCAAATTTTATACATACTGGATTATCCTCAAAGAAGCAACCTCTACAACCATATTGCTCAACTGCTTCAAGAGTGATTCTTTCTCCAACTTTAAGCTCTTTCATTGCTTACCTCCTTTTGTAATCAAGTCAAACAACTCATCTATAAATATCCAATCAGACAAATGGAATATATTGACTTGCTCTTCCCACATTTCTTGATATGTATTGCAAGTGGTTTTATCAAGCTCATCGTTCATGTCGTAGAGCTTTCTATTACCGAATTCTTTTGAGAACGCAAGAACCTTTCCGTTGTCGTTACGTGGAACTTCGCTAGCAGGGTGAAACATGTCCTTCAATAGCTCATTGATAGCCCACTCAGCACCTAGTCCAATAGCTTCTTTAATGTCCCCCTCATAGAACATTTCTTCCTTTTCATCATTGTTGAAGACTACTTCTTCACCATTTAACAGAAATCTATCTTCATAGATTTCTTCCTTGGCTTTTTCTATTTTCTTATCTATCATACTTACTCCTCATCTTTAGTTCCATACTCCTGTTGTAACTTCTTGACCTCGTTCACAAACTTGCTGACATCAATATCACAATCAATTACCTCTTGGTTGTTTTTGATAGCATCTTCTATCAGATGGGTGCATTCTTCGGTAAAACCACAGACATGATCACCTTCGATGGTGTAAAGATACTTGTGTGTATTGTAGTAAGCACACTGGCAGAGAGTTAAGCCCTCTGAGTTGAGGCGACCTCTTACTTCGGAATTATTGATTCGAAGGACCACCATCTTACTCTTGCTTGAATAGTAATTGTAGTATTTGATGTGGTCTGCAACGATGATTGCTATAGCTACCAACAACAGGATAGCTAGCACGATGATAACATCTATTTGAATTGTATTCATAACTTTCATTTTTTTATTGTTTGTTTATCTTAATTCGTCCATTCTTCCAGGATTTTGAATGTTCAGTTCCTTGTTGACATCGTGGAGGCTGACGGATGGCAATGTATGAGTATCGGGGTCTAAACCCTTTGACTTGCAGTAGTTTCTCCATGCCTCTATGCCATGAGGTTTCTTTGCATCCTCTATCGCTTTCTGTCGCTCTTCTTCTTTTCTGCGCTCGTCCTCTACCCTTCCACGCTCAAGCAGAAGTTCTTTTTCGTATGAATCAAGTGCTACCATTAAATCTTGTGGATTGATGGTAGTGGCAGTAGACTTGTCTTCATATTCATGCTTATACTGGTATAGCTTTCCATACTTGCCTTCCATTATTCGAATAAAGGCGTAGTCGAGTTCTGTTGTAGTCCAATAATAGTACTTGGTACATAATCTTGTTGCAAGCATTTGTATCTGAAACTCTGTGACTATATCGAAGACTCCAAGAAAAGTGAAGAGTTCTATCAGTCTGCCCTTTACCCATCCGACGAGTGAGCGCAAGCCACCTTGCTTCTGAACACTGAGCAAGGTGGTTGTACTTTTACATATAGCACTCGTAAAGGAAGCTGGGCGAACGTAGTTCGGTTTATCCTTGATAATCGGAACCAAGGATTCTTGCAGCCTTTGCTGCGAGATTGACAGCTCGTTGTTGTTCATAATTTACAGGTGTTTCTATTTCGTCTTCCCATCTTTCACCATTCAGATAAGTGAGTGGATGCATTCGGAAGGGTATATTAGCATGAGGTACGATCGGGTCGGTCGGCTTGCGGGTCGATGCCACGTAAGCAGGAACGGCTGCCATGCAAGCTAATTTATCGGCTAGCTTTAGTCTGTTCCACTTTTCTTCTGCCTTTTTCCTACCTTTCTTATAAGAATAAGCTTCCCAAAACTCCTCAAATGTTGGAGCTGGCTCAGTTTGGATGATAGCAGAAGATTCTTCAACCTCCAAGTCTACCGTCTCCACTTCGGCATTATTGTCGAACAACTCAGAAGGCTTGTAATACTTACCCGTAAGCGCCCATCTTGCACCGGCTACAAAAGCATCTTGCAGGGGTTCGCTTTCCGAATATTTATTAGCCTCCGAATGGATTTCCTTTAACGTTTTCATAAGCTATATGATTTTGATGATTTATACCCAACCGGCACCCGAGTTCTCGAGTTCTCGCTTGCAATACTGCAAGCCTACCTGATCATCGGGTTCCGGAATCATGATACTGCGGACATTTGCGTAATCTATCACGTTTCGGATAACGCTGCTAGCCTCTGCTGTATTGAGGGAAGTGAGAGGCTTATATTTGCGGTTGCCTGTCTTGTCTACCTCATCGGTATAGAAGATGTAGCTGCAAACGTTGCGCTGAATATCACGAAGCGTTTCGTAGAAGGTCTGCCCTAACTTTAGGGCGAGATAGCTAATCATGAAGTGAAGATAACAAGACTGCTTGTCGGTCTGAATGGGGTGAAACTTCTTTAGTTCGATTTTATACCCACATTCTTTAGCTTTCTGAACTTCCTTCACGATTTTCAGATAGTCACGAGGATCATTAGGATTGTATACACTCATATTTTAATAATTACATTAGATTGATTACTAAACCCTTGCAAGCATAGTCGGTTGGAACACCGAGGACCTGCTGGAATTTGTTTACGGCAACATCGGGGTTAAGATGGCGTGCTGAACCATGAATGAGGACGATGCGCTTGGCGGTATTGGCTGCCTTGCATTCGTTGAGATACTCGATAGAGTGAGCAAGGCTCATGTGGGAAAGACGGATGCGGTCGGCTTGGCTAACTATCGTCTTGCCTTCGTTTACGGCTTTCTCTAGGAGAGAATCATCATAGTTGCATTCTGCCAAGAAGTAGCGACACCCTTGAACTACATTTTCCATATTGTAGCAATCGGTGAAGAACATCATGGTTCCCATTTCCGGATGATGAATGAGGAAAGAGAAACAAGGCACATCGTGTTCTACCTTCATCGGTGTTATGCTGAAAGCACCTAGATGATAGGTCTGTTCTTTAATCATGCCTTTTACTCCCTTGCATTTCTCGGATAACTCTTCGGTAGAGTATGCATCGATTCCTGCTTTCAGAAAGTCTTTGGCATTTTTTGCATGATCGCCTTTCAGCCGTGGGAGTGACTGATAATCACTCCCACGCATTTTGATGTTTTGAGGTTTGCAACTTTCTTTACTTCCTGCAACGGACGACCTGCCTCTATACAGAGCTGCTGACCATTACTAGCCTCCAGTACGTAGCTATTGCCTTGACTATTGCTATTGACTACTATCAACTTCATACTTAACTCAAACTAAACTTTCGAGCCTGTGGCTGCTCATCGTGTACTTCTTTGGCATTCATGACTTCGCCGGTATCAGCATTGACGGTGATAACGTTCTTTGCCTCGGCAAATTCCTCATCACGCTGAACGATGGCAGAAGGTCGCTCATCGGCATTGATAACCTGCGCTGCATCAACAGAAAGCTCACCCCACTTTGTAAGAAGTTGGCGAAGGACGGTTTTTTCTGCCATGTCCTGAAAACCAGTAAACCATCCTTGACCTCCCCCTTCTCCGTCTACGGATTGCTTGATTCCCAAGTCTCTCAATTCCTGCCATGTAAGCTTTGAATATTTGACTGTTGGGGCGTAGGTCTTGGCGAACTTGCATACTTGCTCAATGTTCATATACAAAATCTTCTCGAAGCCAGACGTCATCTTGATATATGCGAAATATCCAACTGGAACATCAGATGTCTTTACGCCGCTGATGTCGAGCAAACCAGTCACCTTGTCGTAACCACAGAACTCGCCTTCATAGACGGTGCCATTGTTGATGGTCTTATACTTATTGGTACGAAGGGCAAGATTGACATATCCCTTTGTTCCGATGATAAGGGTTGGTGTAGGGACGAGCTGACCGGTTGCCTTATCTTTGTTCTTGAAGACCACGATGTATGCCTGCCCCAACTGCTTGTTGATAGGCAATCGCAATCCTGCTGCCTTTACTGCCTCGCCCATGAGCGCATTAGGGTTGCACTGCATCAGCTGAGGGTCGGAAGTAAACAACTCCATCAAACTGGTGGTGAAGGCGCCTTTGTTGTCCTTCAATGTGTTCTGCAACAGACTTTGGTAATAACTATTGTTCATTACCGCCTGAAAATTCTTAACTGCTACTGCCTTCTGAGAAGGCTGTGCCTTTGCTACTGCTGTTTCTGCCATGATTACTTCTCCTCTTCTTTATGATTGATTAATTCCTTAGCGATACCAGCCAAGGCTATAGTTCCCAAAGCAAGGTTGATTTCACCACTTTCCGGAAAAAGTTCTTTTGGATCAACCTCTACGCTATCGTGGCTATCTAACCACTCCTTAATTCGGCTCGAATCCGTTCCGTCCTTCATGCCTCCTCCTAACGCTAGAGTACCCTTGATAAGGTCTTTGTCAACCAACATTTCTAATTTTAAAGTTTCTGCCATGATTTTTATTTACTTATATGTTTGATTAATTCTTCTTTTGTTTTAAACACTTCGCTTTCTTTCCTTGTAGGGAAAACTGCGAACTTATACTGAATAGAGCAAGGTGCCTCGCCTATCTGCTGAAAGAATACGCCCACGATGTTTGCACGTCGGATTTTGTACCCATCGAGCAGATAGACTGCGTCACCTATATCGAACTTAGTCTTGATTTGCATGATGCGTTTCAATCCATTGTGGCCAGAGCGAAATGCTCAACCTTCAGTTTATCGTCCTTTGATACTACAAGACGGATTTGCTGACCGCCTGTGCTGAGCGGATGGTTAACACTTTCGCATTCATCGAGCACAACAGGAACCGATACATCATAGAACTGACCGATAGTGCGCGCGATGTCGATTCCGGCATTCACCTTGGCAGCACCATTGAGGCGGCTGTAAGGAACACCATTGTGATAACATTCGCAATAAGGTTTCTTCTCGCCATCGAGTTTTGGAAGGAACAGACTCCATTTTACGAAACGGAAGTGCTGATTAACCTTATCTTCGAGAGCCTTGCAAGACAACTGATAGAACTCGTTTGTGATGTTGAGTTTATCATCAATATCATCAAGCTGCTCCTGAAAGATGGCTTTATCCTTCTGCGCTGCTTCGATATGAGCCATTGTATTATCGTAAGATGCTTTAGAGGCGAGGAGTTCGAGAACTTCATCGTATCTGTCAGAAAGCGGCTTTCGCTCTTCAGCGAGTGCTTGAAGTAACTTGTCGTTATCCTCGTTGCTATCTGATGGCTTGTCGAGTTCTATCTGCAACTCGCTTATCTCTTTCAGTACCTGCTGATACTCTTCCTTCTCGGTTAGAATCTGCTCGTAGGTGCGTGGAACATCGGCATCAACTTCTGCCTTATGCTTTTCGGCATCATTGAGGGCTTGGTGAGCCTTGACGAGCTGGTTGGTGGTGGTCTGACGATCATCATTCAGTTTATCCAACTCTTTGTTGAGTTCGGTGTATGCGCTTTGGAGTTTGGCAAACTCATTGTTGAGTTCCTTCATATCATCTGCCTTGCGAGAATTGAACCGGTTCTGAGATTCCTGTTTAAGGAGCTGAACATCACCGAGAGGGAGAGCCTGACCGCAATGAGGACAGAAGCCTTCCTTATCGTCCCATTCCCAAGTACGCTTTGCAATCTCATCGCTACGTTTGTTCAAGTCGCCAACCTTCTTCTTGCACTCTTCAATCTGAGCATTTATCTGAACCTCGGTGGCAGGATAGCCACTCATGACTGCTTTGAGGTTATCAACCGTAGATTCTGCCTTGTTGAAGGCTGCGTTGGCGTTGAGAACATCGCTTTGGTGCTTGGTTATGCTATCGGTAGACTCCTTGTCTGCGCCCTGCTCCATCATTCGTTTGCGTTTTTCGGCAAACTCAATCTTCTTGCGGATTCCGTCAAGGCGAACTCTGTCTGCTCCACCGGTACGAATCTGCTGAATCTTGTTATCTATCTCCACCAGTTTTTCTTTCAGCTCAGCCTTTTCTTTCTCCATGGCCTCCCAATCCTGCTTTGGTGGAAGGGTCTTGTCGAGTTCGGCAAGTCTGATAGGGACCGCATCGAGTTCCTTCTGAACTTCTGTACGCTTATGCTTGAGGTGATGAAGGATGGCATCAATATCTTTCTGTTTGAGAAGTTCAACAAGATAATCATACTTCTCTTCGCCCTTCGTGATGTCTTCGACTGAAATGTCACCTGCCAACGACTGAAGGAATGCACGCTGATTCTGCCAAGTCATACCAAGGAACAGATTAGGACAGATGCACCACGAAAATGGGTCTTCTTGGAAGATTCCGTCAACTACGTTGCTGAAATCTCCGGCAGTAGCCAATTCTCCATCAACATAGTACTTGAAGGTATTGGTGCATTTATCACCTTTCCACTTGTCGGTCAGAACTCGCTTGAACGAGATTTCATCACCATCTACCAACATAACCAACTCGGATGAATGCTCTATCTCCTTGATGATGTTGTGATTCTCATCGAAGGTTTTGATGTCGAGCTGCATACCGTTGGTATCAGTACCGAATAATGTGTACATGATGCCGTTGGCAATAGAGCTCTTGCCTCTTCCATTGTCTCCCGAGATAACGGTTAAGTCTTCTCCAAAATCGAAGACTCCGGCACGGATGCCACAGAAATTGTGCAGTTTAAGAGTTTTGAATAGGATTTTCTTCATTTTTATCTTTGTTTAAAGTTTCTTCTTTTTCTCTCAGTTCCTTATCGTATTCCTCGAATGCCATTGCTGTAGCGTAGGTGAACTGGTCGCTATTGCGCATTGCATTCAAGATAAGGTTTTTGAGGTCTTCGGGCGATGCGTGCATGAATGCGTATGCCTTCGGAATAGTTCTGTCACCCATAAGGACGATGCAACGGAAATGCTTTGCCTCATCCCCCATCTTGTCAACTATATCAAGTACCTTCTTGATATGATTGAAGAAATTCTGTCTGATATTCTTTTTCATGATTTTGTTTTAAAACCTACCCATGCTCGGGTGTTAACCGAGAAATGGGCAGGGAAAATATTAAACAACAAACTAAGCCTTATCTGTTGATCCTAAACCACTACGAGTGCCGGTTACCTTGCCAAGTTCCAAGTTAGTATCTGGAACGTAAGTGAAGGCACCCTGACAGATGCGTTGGGTATAAGGAATAACGAACTTGAAACCGAGCATACGCATGATGCGATGCTTTAACCTCCATCTGCCCGACTTGACGATGGCATGGACTTCTTCGCCATAGCCGCAATCAATCAAACCGAGAATTACATCAAGGTTTGCTCTAACCTTGCCTAGATAGTCTCCATGAAAGAGCCATGAAGGGAAATAAACATCTAACAACATTCCTTTGCCCGACATGCCACTACGTGGCTGAATCAGCATCTTCATGTTTGAAGGAAGTTGTATCTTGAACCCGAGCGGAACGTAAAAGCGTTTGTTTGGAGATACTTCCGTGTCCTTGCTGCAATGAAGGTCGTAAGCGGCATCTGTCTCATACGCCTTTGTTGGGAAACACCCATGTGTTACCAATTCTACATTGATTTTTGTACCTGATTTACTCATTATTTTTATCTTTAAATTCTTTTATTACTTCTGCCACAATACTGTGTCCTTTAATTCCTAAGACTAATCTGATTTTTCGAAGGCTCATACCTTCTGAATGCAATTTTAGTATTTCATCCTTATAAAGTACTTTCTGCGGGATTGACTTTTCTACTTTAGGTATTGTGATTAAACCCTTTTCAATAAGTCTCCTAGAGCGTTCGGATCTTCCGAACACAAGAGAACTGACATAAGTGCTTGAAGTACCAAACCTTTCTGCAATACTCTTTAAAGATATGCCATTTTTGAAGGATTCATTCATGGATATTATCTCATCATCAGAAAACTTCATCTTTAAGTCTTTCTCTAAAGATTGATTAGTGTACTCGGTTCTGCATCTACCATGTACTAACCTACAAACAAAGGCCCTTGTTACGCCATACTTTGATGCTAAATTAGCTTGTTTCATCCCTTTCTTGTAGTCCTCGAAGATTTTTACAGCTAAATCATCAGAGATTTTTCTGTTTCGCTTTGCAGCGGCTCTAGCCTTTTCGGAATAATGGTAATGACCAGCATCACGACTATATTTATTATTGTACTCCTGTGTACACCACTCCAAATTTTCTACACAATTATTCTGAGTATTGAAGTCTTTGTGATTTATCGTTTCGTAGTTGTTTGGATTCGAAATGAATGCTATGGCAACAAGACGATGAACTAAGAAAGGAAAGTCTTTTCCATCTTTTCTTAAACGAATCCTCAAATACCCATCTTTAAGTGGCTGAGGAATCATAATTATGCCCCTTCTGCAAGAACGAACACGCCCAAGATTACTGACCTTATATAGTCCTTCAAAACCAACAATATCCATCCAAACCTCACCTTGTAAGTCTGGTTGTCTCTCCAAATTTCGGCTCACTACTTTCTGATTGTTCCTACGGCAAACACATCTTTTGCAAGTATGTATTTTACCATAAAAATCCGTCATCGGCTTAGCTTTGCCACAAACCTTACATATTCTTAGACCATTCGTCATAATGCTTCTCCTTTTTTAGCCGTTCAACTTCCTTTTTGTAGAACTCGATTAGTTCTTGCAGCTCGAACAGAGACCAATTCTTGGCTTGGCGATGTTTCCATTCTAGCAGTTCCATCTTCTTTGGACCAAGTTTCTTTTCTAGATACTTGCCCAAGTATATCAGATGAGAGCTGTTGAATCTGTTATCATATTGGCATTCGATAGTCACGTTGTCCGGATCAAATCTCGTTGCCATGTGAATGCGCCCCCAATAATGGCTTGCGTCACCTTTAGAGAAAGGTAAGATACGCCTGCAAGTTGGGCATTGAAACACGCCTTCATCGTTTACATCACGAAGTCTGATGTATAGCTGAAAGATTCTATCGAGCTTCTTCACCAAGGATTGCTTGGTTGGAATAGCCTTCGCCTTCTTCTTTTCCTGTTCCTTCTTGGCTTTATCCCAAGGAGTCTTTTTTATCGGTGTCCTCTTGAGAGGAGTTTTCCTTTTTAAACCCATATTGCACGTAATTATCATTTGTAGAGTTTGAATACTCGCCCTCTGGCTTTCCGATGTCAGAGGACACATTTTTTATTTTCGAGTTGAGGATATTTATTTTCCTCAGCTTTGACTCGAAGATTCCCAAGGGTGCCCAAGGGTTTCTTTCGAGTTCTCTGTATGTTTCGAGAACCTTTCTCCGGTACTTGTGGAGAGTAGGTTCGGATAAATCTATCATAAGCAATTGATTTTGAAGCTTAATAAAAACCTGCCCATCCTCACGGACAGACAGGAAAGATGATTTTAAATTATGTAAAATAAGTGCTGCCGCTGCAGCGGATAAATTATACACAACTTGCTAGTCCACCTTAGGGACTCGGACCCAACTTCCCGATTTGATAAGAATGTATTAAGGATTTACACAAAACAGTTTCGGGCGTGCTAACCAATTACACCATCGGTGGATAACGGCATCATGCGCTACCATGAATTTAAGAGCCATGCTCACCGCTTTAGCTATCAGTCATAAAGACTGATGCTAGGGGATGCGGACTTATTGAAATAACAATCGCACATTCCCTTATAATGACTTAACACTATTCGACTTTACGCTTTTCCAATATGTCAAAGATCTTATGCCCACAAACGGACAATGGGATTGTTCCGGAAATCGCTATATATAATAAGGTATAAAACGAAAGGTGCTGGTAGAATGCTCGACCACAACATTTCCTTATGGTTCGTGGCGCATGAATTCAACGCAAACAACTTATATTGCCACTGGGTCTATACCGCTCCACACCTAACAATTTCAAGAAATATTATAATAACAATATCCAAAACTATTTGGGGATTCGAGACGAGTTGAACGCCTTTGCTCGGGTTTCCCCGCTCACTCCGAGTGAGCTAGCTCGATTCCCATGTTTCACTCCTATGCTCACGCACAAGAGTGAATTGTAACTAGTAACCAACTCTATCTATTGAAGATAGGTTTTGCAAATAAGAAAAAGAACTTTCTTAAATCGTTTAACTATGCACACGCATAACCAGTTTTACAAACGCATATTGTCTGAATAACTAATCTAAAAGTTCAACAGCCAAATATTTCACACATTTACACACTTTATCTAAGTTGCGGCACCTTGACAGGTTCTGCTCCGAATCGGTTCGTGGCACAGGAACGAATATCCTGAGCCTGTTTGCTATTACTCCGGTAAGCTAGAGCATTGTGGACTGTACTCTTGCAACAACCAAAAATTTTCATGATTTTAGGAATTTTATCTTTATCAATCAAAATTTTTTCTATTTTTACTACCTTTTTCATATTATTTTTTGTATATTTGCACCATAAATCTGTTTACAACGAGTTTTATTCTCGTTTACGGATGCAAAGATACATGTTTGTGGACAAATATCCAAGGATATGGACATTTATTTATAGTTAATTTACGTATTTACACATTTATAAACACTAGCAGTATGGAAGGATTAAGAGATAGAATCAACGAGGTGAAAGACCATTACAGACTGTCTAACAGAGGGTTTGCTGACGCTATCGGGGCAAAACCTGCTGCTACGAACAACTATTTGAACGGCACAAAGGAGCCTTCGATGGAGTTTATAGACAGAATACTGACTACATACGTAGACATATCAGCAGATTGGCTACTTTGTGGCAGAGGCAGTATGTTTTACGATGCAGACAAGCAGACGGACGAAAAATTGCTGAAAGAACTAGCAGAGACAAAAGTAAAGTTGCTAGTACAGGAAGGAGTGGTTAAGGAGTTAAAGCAAATCATCAGCGAGAAGATTGCTGAAAGAGACAAAAGCCTTGTTGGCTGATACGATAAAGGGGAGCCTTCTTTGCGAAGACTCCCCTTGTTGTGTTACATCTTGCCTTCGAGAGCATCGAAAGCTGATTGTACGTCCTTATTTAATGTACGTGCGTATCTAGTAGTCTGACGCAAGGTAGTGTGTCCAAGCACCCTTGCTACGATGTTAATAGGCATTCCCTTCGACAGGAATAAGGTTGCCGCAGTCGCTCTACCCATGTGGGTATGCAGTCTGTCAACTCCGACCATCTGCCCGATCGCCTTCAAATAATCATTATACCTTTGATTCGACATCTTAGGCAGCTTGAAATCATACTTCTGTAGCAACTCCAGGGCTGGATTGAGAAGTTGGAAAACGAAATCCGTATCTGTTTTCGTTCTCTTAGCGTGATAGAACATCTTGCCGTTAATCTCCTCGCAGTTAGTATAATCGAACGATGCAAGGTCAGAGTATGCAAGTCCGGTGTAGCATTGGAAGAGGAACAAATCTCTTGCATGGAGAATATGAGGTGTTGAGAGTTTCAGTTTCTTGATGGCAGCAAACTGCTCTTCTGTGACACAATCAACATACTGCTTTTCTCCCTTACCAATATGAAACGGAAGAAACTTATAAGGATTCTGCTCAATAAGTCCGTCTATCATCGCATCATTGATGAACAACTTGAGATACTTGTGGTAGTCGTAGATGGTGCATTGAGCCTTATCCTGTCTGTGGAGATACTCATCCATCGCACGCACCTTCGACACATTGCAGTCTTGAAATGACTTTATTTTTCCCCATGTTTTTAGGAATTTGATAAAGACATCATAGCGTTTCTTGGTATGCTCGCACACCTTGCGCTCATTTCGTCTTCTCTCGCAGTACTCTATAAAAGAAGTTCCTTCGTCTTCTCCGTTCATCTGTGAGATAACCACATTTAAGTCACAACAGCCTTCCTTAACCATCTTGCTGATGATTTCGTTTGCTCTCGCGCGGTATGCCTGTATGATTTCATTCAGTTCATCCGCATCTTTTCTCTTGACAACCATCTTTGACGCATCAGACCATTGTGTAGTTGTCACTTTTACGCCTGTGGAAAAGTACTTCCTTTGACGCTTGGCACAAAAGCATAATTCTACCGAAACTTCATGTTTTGAGGTCGCTCGCTTCAAACGATTGTGAATAATACTTAAATTAATTTTTGCCATTTTGATAACACATTTTTTACAAGGTGATAACACATTGATAACACACCTTCCGATTTAACAATTTGTGTGAATGATACAAACCGTTGTTATTCAAGTAGTTATCCCCAAAATGCGTTTAAACGGGTTTTAAACGAGTTTAAGAAATCAATATTTATGACATAACGCTTTTGAAAACTAAAAGCAGCTAACATAAATATCTGATATTCAGTACTTTATATTAGCTGCTTTAAACAAATTTTTCTTACTAAATGTAGCATTTTTACGCCTAAAAAGTGATTCCGTTGGGGTCACAACCAATTTCTCACAAATCTGTCTATATCAGCCACTTATCTTTCGAGTGCAAAGATAGTGATAACATTTTTATAACACAAATTTTTAATTACTTTTTAACTATATTTTGCAAAAGTTGAAATTTGGCGGTTTCAAATACTTTTCTTACTTTTGCACTCGTCAATACAGATTTCGCCCTCTATCTTGTTGATGCAACATTTGTGAAACTTCAATACTTTCAATAGGTATTACAATATAGGGGATTGATTAAGCCGTTAGAAGAGGGTCGGTTTTTTCTTTCCCCAATTTTTGTTTGCTATGCAGTATATAAACGTCACCATAGAACTTCTTAAGACATACTCTTCAAGCAAGAGCATGAAGGAACTTCTTGCGCTGGCTATATGGTTCAAAATGCAGCATAGCAATTCCGTGATTTGGAACGTAACAGAATACAAATTGCGCAAAGGATTACGTATTGGAAGACCAAAAGCTCAAAGACTTATTCAAGACATGAAAGATAGCGACCTGTTCGCCATAGATGGCAACAAGGTTGTTGTCTCCTCTTTCCGTGACCATACTACAAAGTGGACTCGGAAGAACAAAGAGTACCATGGAGCAATGGTCTGCAAGTTCGAAGTGAAGGAGTACACTATGAAGGAACTATACAATCTCATTAACGAGAAACTTTTTGTCTATCCGATTTGTGCTGCCGAGCACAAGGACTGTTACATGAAAGCATCTGATGATGGAAAAGTCGGTGCCAAAGGTAAGGCTATCACGATAGGGCAGTTTAAAAAGGCGATCAACATGAGTAGTGGTTCTGTTTCCAACGTGAAGAAGAGACTGATAAGTGAAGGGAAAATAAGTTCCACACTTGCAGAAAAGCACTCCTTTGATATTAGAAACGAAGAAGAGACGAAAAGGACATTAAAGAGGACAGGCAAGAGGAAAGCTGACTTTGTTGTTGGCACGCTCGGTTTCATAGTCCTTGCATGTTCTTACTCAATTACCGACAGAATGGTTTCTGATGGATTCAGACATCTTATCTACGGCAAGCAAAATGAAAAGGTGATACAGAAGGACATGAGTTTTGGAGGAATTCCTGATGGATTCTTCTGTTAAACTCTTCTGTGTTCATTTGTGGAACCTACATTGAAAGAAAGAAAATTATAATATTGAAAGTTATGAAGAATGAAACAAAATTAAACAGAGTAAAGGAGTTCCTTGATGGAAACAACATCAAGTACGTTACTCCTAAGAATGCCGGAAAGAAAGGTCATAGTGACTTATTTCTGCCTTCATTCAGAATCTACATCAAACTTCAAGGTGAAGATGATGAGTTGTTCTATAAAACCCACCACATAGGTGTGCACCCTATCTTCATCCGTGATGGTGAAACTCCTAAGTTTGTTCTTGAGAAGGTGCAAAACACCATCATCAAGATAATGCAGAAGAAACAGGCAGCATTTGAGAAACGTAAAAAGAAGTAGGCTTATGGGAAGTTTTATAAAAGAGCGTCTTATTTATGCACGCTGCTGGACGTATTGGGCAGGTAGATGTAATGGTTACACTTGTTGTTGCACCTTCAGCAAATGTAAGAATTTCGCAGATTTACGTTCGAAGATACACCGCTACAGGCATTATCACAAGACAAAAGCGAAATATCCAACTACGCTTGCTGAGTTCAGAAAAAGAGTTCGTCGTTAAAATTTATAGCTTATGGAAGTTGAAAGATATTATTATGCAGTAGCATCCTTCATGTGTAAGAATGGCTCAATTAGTGTTAATTCGGTTACGTGTAGTGTTAGAGAGGAAAAGTTCTATCCTCTCATGAACATCATCACTGATGTGGAAGAGAAATTCGGGTATAATTTGGTTAGAGGAACAGTAATCGTCCAGAGTGTTATTGAGATTAGTAAACAAGACTATGATGCTTTTAATGAACGCATCGCTAAGATGAACGAGAAGAATGGAAAGGTTGACAAAGGTAATGGATAAGTATTTGAAGAAAGCTGTCGCTGATTGGGATAAGAAGAAAGTTCTGACCCTTGTTGTTAGCAAGGAATGGTTCGATATGATTGCTGCCGGCGAGAAGACCGAGGAGTATAGAGTGATAAAGGAATATTGGGTAAAGCGTATCATTGATGTCCGTAAACTACATAGGGGTACAGCCTACATTTTGCGATGCTTGAAAAACAATGACCCTATACTTAAAAACGATATTATCTTGCAATTAGGGATTCCTTACACCCACGTTCTCTTCATCAACGGCTACCGCAAGGATAGTCCACGTATCGAAAAGGAGATTGAGAGTATCACCATCGGCAAGCCTAAGAAAGGCTTATGCCCCGACAAATGGCTTGATACTGAGTTTTTTATAATTAAGTTTAAGTAGCGTATGAAGAAGGTAAGTTTTAGTTTCAAATATCTTATAACAAAATACGATTGTTGCTTTTATCTCATGCCGACTTTAATCGTATGGACTCCCCGAAGAGTTTTCTATGAAATTAGTATAAACTTTTTGTTTTGGGAACTTAATGTTAGAATAAAAACAAGAAAGGAGTAGCGTATGAAAAGAAGATTCGTTAGATTCTTTAAGGCTCGCATTCCTCGCAAACTAAAGAAGGCTGCTAGGTATGGTATTGAAAGACGTGTATACCCAAAGACTGAAGAGAAGGATACAGCCGTTGGTCATGCATACATCTATACCGAGAATGTTGAGTATGTAATATTAGGTAGACGTACCAAGTGGAAACAAAAGGCACGTTTTAAAATTATAAAAGAATATAAGAAACAACTTGCCTATATGTGGCATATGCAATACGACCGAATGATAACATGGTAACAGAAAAAGCAGAGCCTAGTGCCCTGCTTTTTCGTTATCTTCACGTTCTCGTTTCTCGGCTATAGCCTGTCTGAGCCATTCGCCTTTGTTGCGTCCTAGGGATTCGCAAAACTCAAACGTTTCTTCGTTTACATGCGTCACAACCCTGTAGATGAGGGCAGCTGCGCCCTTGCTCGGTGCTCCGGCTCGCTCTCTGCGGCCACCCCACCCTGGATGCTGACTGACCTTGCATTGCTGAACCTTGCCCTTGCTATTGATGCGGAACTTCATTTTCAGCCGGTCATTTACCCAAACTTCAGCAATTACCGCGTCGGGCGTCTGCTGAAGGGTAGATTTGGCGATGCCGATAAGATAGGATTTATCCTTGAAGAAGGTCTCTGTCTCATCGAGTATCGCCCAATCATCGTAGATTATGATTCTTGCCCTTTCCATATCTTCAACCTAATATTGCCATCAGTATCGTGAATAAGAAGATAAAGAGCACGAACCATTCCTGTTTACTCATAGCTTAACCTCCTTTCTTCTTCTCTTGCGAAGATAAATTTGAAGTGCTTTCACAACTCTGTGGTCTTCTTTCCAACCAAAAGAAGTTTTAATCACTCGTTTCAACCAATACAAATTTTTACCCTTGTCGGGTCCGAGAAGTATCTTCTTTACAAATCTTACTTTCATAGCTTACCCCCTTTCTTCTGATAGGCTCGAACCCTACAGATAGCCTTTGTGATTCTGTGGTCTTCGCCAAAGCCATAAGAGTAAGCTATGACTCGTGGTATCCAATAATAGTTTTTCTTTCTGCAAAGTATCTTCTTCGCCTGTCGTAATTTCATTTCTCCCCTCCTTTCTTATCGAATTTGTTGCCAACAACTTTTAGTTGCCTATTACGCAACATTCTCCCTAAAGTATTAGGATAGAGGACAGGAGATTCTGTATTCACCAAACTAAAACTAGTGTTGCGTTGATTCCATACTACTTCATAGATGCTGCCTGTATCCTCGTACTGTCTGAGCAAATCATGTTCATAGATAGGAAATCCGTTACAATCCCGTGCGCCTGTAAATTGGCAGAGGGTGTTGGTGTCTATAGTAGGATTAATATTTCCTCTCGAAAAGAACTGACTATTAGCATAAGGTTGGCAATCTAACCACATTTCTGTATCAATTAGCTTTGCCTTGAAATTGATTTCGCTCATTTCTCCCCTCCTTCCTCGATTACTCCTATCGGTTTGATGTCGTTCACACTTTCATCCTCGGTGAAGAAGGAAACCTTCATCGTGTCGCTCACGTAGGCCATGGCCACAACATCTTCATGGGCGTTCTTGATGATACAGATGTCTCCTCTTACCTCGTTCTGCATTTTCAGATACTTCACGGCTGCATCCTTCACCGCCAAAGGATTCATTTTCTTTGTTATCGTCTCCCCCGACTGAGGGAAGACGAAGATAAATTCTTGCTTATTCATATTAATCTAATTCACTTTCTGTTATTAACAACTCATCAAACATAATACTATCCTTGCATGAGCAGCTCCATGATGATTCGTCCTTGTCTTCCGTTACCTCATAGTTATCGGGATATTCCTCCTTGTAGAAGTCTAGGATATTATCCTCCTCTTCTGCCATCCGCTCCTTTGCTGCGGTCTTGGTGGAGTAAACTCCGATAACATTAACGCCCGAATAATCTTGATTGTCTGCTCCGTGCTTAATCAACACAAATACTTTCTGTTTCTTCATATTACTCGCCCTCCTTCTCTTCTACATCAAATGAAACACTTTCCAACTCGCCTTCGCCTTCCAAAACACCGCTATCGTACACGTCTCTTGCGAACCTTTCAGCGCATTCTGATGAAACAGCGGAACACTCCACCTTGTAGACTACCTTCTCTACGATTTCTACTACATACTTCTTCATAATCAAATCCTTTCTTTAAAAATTAATACTTGGTGGACGGATGGTACGTTGCAACCATCTGTAGCGGCTTGAATACCGCATTCGCCCTATATATAAAACAACAACAACTTCTATTTTATCTTCTTACTTATCTTCTCATTTATCTTCTCAAGACAAGTGTGCTTGTCTACTTGCATTCCGTTCGGGAGGAAGAACCTCTCGGCAAATGGGGTCTGCTTGATGATGAACGTTGTACGTGCCCTGTACCTCTTATTGAACTTGTCAACGTGTATGGCTCCCTTGAAACATTTGATGATTATCGTCATATTGCTTAATCCTCTATCTTTATGATTCCACGTCTTACCAAAGCTTTCACGAACTCCTCTAGTGACGAGACTGATTTATCGCCACCACATATTTCGTAGTTCCAATTAATTCTAAGGAGCCTGTCTAAGTGGTATTTTGTGATTCTTTCGCAACTGATTTCTGTTGGTTCATAACTATGTGGTAATTCAACCTGTATCGTTCCGTGCCCATTTGTGGATATATAGATGCAGCCATAGCTATTGCGCCCCTTGTCAAACTCGCATCCGTAGTTCTTCAAGAAACTCAGTTTCTCAAGCGTTTCTCTCTTCCACTTTCTAGCCTTTTCGTACTCCTGTTTCTTCAACTGATTGATTGCGTCTTCCTCAACAGACTTCTTCTTGGCCTCTGTTCTCATCAAAATCTCTAATTCGTTCATATCTTTATCTCCTATCGTTTAATCTGTTATTTCATTAAGTTATCTACAAGTTCTTCCTTGGTGGCGAATATCTCTTCGATGTCTCTAGTCAGATATTTGCCTTTCTCTGTCTTCATCACTACGCAAGCATCCATGAACAGAGAACGTAGTTTGCCGATTATCTGTTTCTTCTTGGTAAAGAGAATCTCCGGTGTTGAATTGTTCGTGAAGAAAGAACCGATAAAGTAATACAACTTTTCTGCTGCGTTACCCAAATGGGTGTTAACTGCATCGTCTTCCAAATGTCCGTAAGATAGTGAAAGATGGATGATTTCTCCTTCCACTATCTTGTTTTCGTTCATGGTGTACACAATCTGATGCACATAGAAATCGCATAGCAATTTCGTATTGGCATTTCTCTGCACACACCAGTCGTTTGCAAGGGTCATACAAGCGTAAACCTCCTTGCCTTCTGCTAGGTCTTTGGTGATGCGCTCGAAGATTTCCTGTTCTGTAGGCTCTCGCCCTTCTCCGGTTTCTTCATCTTCGATGATGTAATCAACATATCTCAAACCTTCCTTGTCTACAAGTTCAAGTCCGGCTGCCTGTGCCTTTACTACGTCTTGGATATTCATTACCTCAACGCCTACCATATTTTCATTAATCTTAACTGCCTTAGTTGTCTTCATAATTTTATCTCCTATAATTTAAATTTGTTACTTATTATTATTCATTTTCTTTATGGTTCCATGCTCTACCGAGTTTTCATAAAACTCTTGTGTGAGAAGATTTATTGAACCATAGTACCGAAATATTGTATCTAATGCCTGTTCTGTTGGCATTGCTAGCAATTCACTTTTCAAGTAGTTGTGTATTGCTAGTTTAAACTCCTTATCGTCCATAAGTCATTCTTGCATCATAAGTTTTGCCGATAATCTCATCTATCTTTGCTTGCTGCTGATAATCTGTGCAGTCGGCAAAGTTCTCCTGTTCCTCATAGAAACGTGCTGCATTCTTCAGCTCATGGAGTGTTGCTTGGGTGTAGTCCTTGTTAGGATCAACTTGCCTAAGATTCTCACATGTCTTGCAATACTCGATGAAGTCTACAAGCAAAGATTTCTCCTCGCTCTTGCTCTGCTGCGCTCCCATGAGTGGTAGGGCAACTATCGTTGCCACTACCAAAGCTATCTTAATTCTCTTTTTCATATCTTTACGGATTTAATTTCTTGTTTATCTCTTTCAAAGTCTTGTATGTCTCCGGAAACAACTCCAAATGTGCTGCCATGAAGACTGCGCACCCAACTGCCTTTGCATAGGCTGCTGTTGTTGTCTGATAGAGTAACGCTCTGATTGCGTCATACTCCTCGTCTGTAAGTTCTAACTTAACCATATTACTCGTCCTCCATGTCTTTTGCTGCTCTCAGTCTGTAGCCTGTAAGACTGCCAACTAAGAAGATTAATACATAAATTGTGATGTCCATAACTTAACCCTTTCTGTATCTTATTTCGTTTACTGCTGACTGAACCAAAAGGCTTGAAACCTCGGTTGGCTCGTCTATAATATCAACAAAAGTGACTTCCTTCGTTTCGTTGTTCAGAAACTCCACATAGTTAGGATTTAGGCGTTTATATACTACGTATTCAACTCCATTGATTTTCGTGGTAATGGTGTCGTGGTCTTGTCTGAGATAGTCGCTTATCTCGTTGATTAGACTCCAATACTCTTTCAAAGCTAAAATTTTCTTCATTTTCGTTCCTTTCTTTTAATTGTTATACTTGTGCGGTCTCTAGACTTGAACTAGATGTGCTCCTCTATTCGCTGACCGCTCCATATTACATCTTGCCAAAGTTGAAGATTCTAACGAACTGATAGAAGGTTTTGTGTCCTACAAGGTGGAAGAGGTCTTCCATAATATACTCCTTGCATTCCTTTGTGCCTTCCCTGTATTTCTCCTGTATCCGTGCTGCGGTCATGTAGCCGCATTCAAGCCAATACAAGAAGATGGCTCCTAAACTCTCATATTCGTTGCTCCTATCATAGAACTTCTTCTGCTGCTCGTAAGTCTTATTCTTTCTCATAATCTTGTAGTATTGCGGTGGGGATTGCTCCCCACCTAGTTAGTTACTCTTCTTCCTCCTCCTCTTCCTCGTCCTCATCGTCATAAGGTCGGGTTTCATCTACTTCGCCTTCATAGCTTAAATAAATATCTTCGTCCTTTGCGATAAGTTCAACGTAATCGGCTAACTCGTTTGTGCCGATAAACTGATACAGGCTATCTAACATTCTGCTATCGCCTAATGCTTGGCGCAAGTTGTCAAATGCGTTACACACTTCCTTGTAGTCTCTTTTTACTGCCATATCCTATTCTCCTATCTTTAATATTCTATACCATTTAATTTAAGGGCGATTGCCTTTAAGTTCTCGATTCTCTGTTGTGTATTCGGGGTGAGTTCTGCACCACAAATAAGAACTGCTTGTGAAAGGTTCATTACTTTGTCGTATAAAGCGTTTGTGATGTTTGAAATCTCATCACTTGTTAGCGTTATTGTCTTTTCCATAATCTCTTGTATTTAATTGTCCATTACTCTTTCCACCAATCGGAAACGTCACTTCTCTTGAGGTGTCTCATTTCCAAAAACTCTTTGAGGGTGCTGCAATAAGTATTCATAGAATAGCAATCACCCTTCAATATAACATGTACTTCCTTAGCCATAATCGTTTATTTTAATTTTGTTATTGTTACCATGTAGATAACTTTACATTCCGAGTTAGATAACTCCTTAGATACGCGCGCATACTGAGTGTAATAGTTGCCATGTGTATCTTTGAAACGTCCTACGTACTTGTAGCCAACTTCCTTGTTAGCTTGTTTTGCGTGTTTTACTACATTTTCGTTAAGCACTTTGGAGAAACTTTTCGTCCAAAATGTATGTCCGTTTGTTCGTTTGTAAATGCTATACATGTTTACCAAATATTTTTCCATAATCTTTTGTCCGTTAGGCGTGGGGAGGGGCGTACGCCCCGAGGGGGCGCTGCCCCCTTATCTCCCCACATTGTTACTTACCATTCATTACTCATTTCATACACCCAATATAAACCTTCATGCTCTAAGGAGTACTCTTCTGCCTTTTCTCTAGTATCGAATTGTGCAACAACTTCGGGTTTCCTGTCGGGTTCGCATACGTAGTCTTTCACTACTATGTAGTCCTTCATGCACTTGCCTTCATCTTTGAACACTCCAAAGTATTGTTCGTAATCTTTGAACACAAGAACATCAACAAGTTTACCTCTGTACAATACAGGAAACTTCCCGATAAACGGGAAATCTCCCCAATACTCTTTGATGTACTCATCATTATCTTCAGATATGCAAGGGTATAAGTTGTCTTCATCTATAATTACGTAACCTTCTGTTGTGTAGCGAAGGTCACAAATGTAATAATCTGCTAACTTTGCCATAGTTGTCGTTGTTATTAAAATGTTCTACAATAAAGTGCAGGTGTACGTTTGCGCCCAACGTCTGCAAGTCTTATGCAGCCTAACTCCCTTCGTTTAACGTCCGTGGGTTGACGTGTTTCGATGTTTCTCTAGTCTAACACGACTAGCGTTTTTACATCTTGCGTGATGAGTGTTTGAGACTTCTTTGTCTTGTTGCTTTTTAGAGTGCAACGAACTCGGTGTACGATGTCCTCGGTGTTTGTTCTGTGTCTACCTCAGTGTTTTGCCTACTTAACCTATTTGTATAGCGTTCGTTACTAGCCAAAATATCTCTAAATGTGCCATTGCTACGCTGAAATCAAACTAACTTGATTTCGGGTGCAAATGTAATGCTTTATTGTTACACTACAAAATTTATAGGTAGTATTTTAACACTTCAAGCCTACATTTTAACACAATTAACATAATATTACACGAAAATCAACTAATTAGTGTTTTGATATTACTTTTCTTAAAAAATTTGGTAGTATCAAAATATTTATGTAACTTTGCAGCCAATATTATAACATTACATTGTATATTTATGGATATAGCTAAGATAATAAAACGAAAGGGGTTTACACAAAAGCAAGTGTCTGACGCCCTCGGCATTAATAGGGTAAACCTAAATAATATGATTAATGGCAACCCAACGTATAAGACTATGCGTCAAGTTGCTGACGTGATAGGTGCGAACGTTAGTGAGTTCTTCGAGGATGAAGTAAAGAGACCTAACGAGGACTTTGCTAGCTATGTGCGCTACAAGGGCATCCATTATACTGCCGATACATTGGAGGAGTTCTTCAAGCAAGTTGATGAGTTAAAGATTATAGCAAGATGATTATAGTTCAAATTATCATGTGGCTCGCCTTCGGTGCAGTCTCACTCGTTTGTATAGCCTATCTCTTTAATGTATTCGGGAAGGTGGAGGAACATAAGAAACCATTGAAGTATGCTGAGTGGCTCTTGCAACTGCTCATCGTGGTGAGTTGCCTGTATTCGGTGTACACCTTCGGCAAGTGGCTGCAAGGCTTGTGGTGAGGGCGTCAGCCCCACAGGGCATGGGGAGGGCGCTTGCGCCCGTGGGGGCGCTGCCCCCTTATCTCCCCCGAGGATTCTTCACTCTCACCCATAAGAGGTAGGAACACACAAGAGAAAGAACAGATAGAGTACAGGGAGAGAAAAACATTTCCCCAACTAGGAAAAAATATTTCTCCAACTAGGAAAATCAAAACCGCCTAAATCATCTTCTAAAAGCCTTAATTCTAGATGAGCACATTATCCGGCACAAAACCATGAAATCTACGAAAAACCCACAAAATCGGCTCTAATCTGCTTGCAAATGGCTCTTAAACGGCTCAAAACTCACGAATTTGGGAGAAATCCCGACCAATTGCCCGAAAATCGCAAAAATCGGCAGAAATGGACGAGTTTAGCGTTGATTGTGGGTGAAAAACATTCAAGAAGGTTGAATACGGCTAGTTAAAGTTTGCTAACGAACTCCTTGCGTGCGTGCGTACCTATTAATGCAAACCCCATTTTTTGTTTGCAAAGAATCTTCTTTTATGAAATAAGAACTTTCTTTACAACTTGCTTTTGTTCTCCCTCAGGAGTGACTGAAACTAACTTGCTTATAATTAACCACTTGTCTTTTCTTTACAATAATCACGTTTTCTTACAAAATGGGTCTTCTAGAGGGAGAAATGCTAGGAGAAGAAGGGGTGAGTTGCGCCCCGAGAAAGAAATTGGTGGGATTTTGGGCGATTTTGAACGAGGTTGGAACACGGCAAAACCGAACTTCAAATATTATATATTTGCCCTCGAAACATCAAATAATTGCAATTATGACGGAAATATTATCAAAAATCCCAAAGCATTTGACCTCTTGCCCTGTACTCACGGACAAGAAAGAGTGGATATTGGGTGCTGCTGCCTTGGCTGGCGGTGTTGCATCTTCTCTCTTCGGTGCTAACAAGGCGAAGAAGGCGGCTAGAAGGGCACAAGCCGAGAACACGTACAGAACGAACGCTGAGAAGGCTTGGTACGACAAGAACTACAACACGGACTACCTTGACACGAAAGCGGGTCAAAACCTCATGAGAAGGGCGAAGGAGGTACAGGACGAGTATGTTCGCAAGGCTGATGGTGCTGCTGCCGTTGGCGGTGGAACTGCTGTAAGTGTGGCAATGGCGAAGGAGAGTGCAAACAAGGCTATGGGCGACACGATAGCCAACGTAGCGGCACAGGACACGGCTCGCAAGCAGCATGTGGAGGACGCTCACCTTCAGAACACTCAGCAGTTGTCTAGAGAGCGTCAGCAAATCGAGCAGCAGAAGGCGCAGAATACTAGCGATGCGGCTCAAAATGCGTCAAATGCCATGTTCAATTTCGGTGTGAACCAATTGGGGTCAGAACTCGAAGGTGCTAAAGCAGTGAAAACCAACACTTTAGGCTCAAACGGAAAGCCAATTGATAACACAATTGTAACACAACAAGACAAAACCGCTCATTCTGCCGCTACTGACCACTTGGCTGAGAGCATGATGTCTCCCGAGGAGAAGAACCAATACCGCTTGAAGAAGGCAGTCGGCTTGTCGGGGCTTGGGTAGCAGCTAGAAGGTGGAGTGGACGAGCGACAGGCAAGGACGGCATGGCAAGGTGAGCGAGGCGTAACAGGCGACCCCAAGACCCCCACCCCCTTTGACCACCATTGCAAATTATAGTAGAATAATACAAATAAAGAAATTCTGCCTCCCCCCACCCCCTTTTTCTGGATTTCGGTTTTCCGATTTTCCCCACCCCTGAATTTTTGGGAAGTGTTAAAATGATTAAACATAAATAATATGGAAGTAAAGATAGGAAAAGGTCTTTTGTCTCAGATTGAAAAGCCATTCGAGTCTAGCAATAATAAGATAACGTTAGATGATTTGGCTAAGTTCCTAAAAGAAATGGACGAGCAGTATAACCATAAAGTAAATACTGAACGTGAGTATTATGCTCGGTTGATACGCAAGGATGGAAAAGCCCGAAATGTACTAGTGGTAGAAAATAAGAAGGAAGCTGAGGAGTGGAATCCTAAATTCTACTATTACAAAGAGACAGATAACGGAATTATTCCTGCATCATACGACGATATTATCAACACGTTTGTTAAACATTAAAACAAAAATAGATTATGACATTTAAAGAAGCAAAGAAGATATTGGAGAAAGAAGGTTTTTACCTCATAAAGTTTGGTGGACCTAGTGACATTATTGATAATCCTTTTTCAGAATACGAGTCTCCAGAGGTTTATGAAGCCAGGGATGTTGTTAATTCTGCTGGTTATGGTGTCGGCATGCATAGTGAAGTCTCTAATGAGCGCAAGGATTGCTTGGAAAATGGGTATGAAGAGAACACCAAGGCTCCTGGTGAAGAGCAGACAAAGGAAAAGAAAGGTATCATTTACCCTACAACCTTCCCAAAAGCTGATTTTTACCACAAATATTTTCTTAATGAAGGCTATTCTGCCCTTAAAGAGTCAGCCTCCCAATTCAACGATTCTCTGTTGGATGAGCAGGCAAAGAAGATTGAGCAGCTTACCAAGGAGAACGAAGATTGGAAGTCATGGCATGAAATGCAAAACAGAACAATAGCCATAAATAATATTGCCTTCAGGAATGAAAAGAATCGCCTCGGCAAGGAGATTGCCCGACTCAACAAGATCATCCACAAGAAGAACATGAAGATTGAGGAGTTTAGAAAGGAAAGTTCTAGACACCTAAGAGGAAAGGTTAAGCTTTTCGGTGAGACTGTGGATTTGATGGAAGCCTTAAGAAAGACCGAATCATTGTTGAACGACACAAGAGAAGCCAACAGCAAAAACCTTGATACGTGTTTTAAAAATGAGGACATCATTGATGATTTAAAGAAGAAGCTGGCTGAAAAGACAAAATTGGTAAAGAAATACGCCAAAGAGCTTTCTGATTCTTCATTAGATTTGTGCAAGTTGGAGAAGAAGTTGAAAGATAAGAACGCAATTTTGTCTGACGTTGCAGAGGAACTTCGCCTTTCAAAGATTCGTGAGAAGAATCTTGCCGAGTTAGGTCTGAAGTATGTTGGTGAGAATGAGAAGTTGAAGAAGGAGCTTGCAGACAAGGTTGTTGACAAGATTGATGCTCAGGCTTTGAAGAGTGCCGAGAGTGCTCTCGCAGAGAAGGACGAGGTGATTGCTGACTTGGGTGAAGAGTTGGCGGCTACTAAGAATGAGCTAGAGGAAAAGAACTATCTGATTGATATGCTTCGCTGTGGCTCCAGAGAATATTGTGAATACGGTATTGCAGCTGAGAAGATGATCCAGAAGATGGCGAAGGTTATTGTTGAAGGAAGAGCTATCGACTCAGAAGACTTAGAAAAATATCGTCGTTGGGCGAATGGCTATAGATTCAACCCTCAGCTGCCTGATTTTAGCAATGAAGAGGAGAAGATACTTTCTCTTTTCAGAGACGATTCTGTTGGCGCAGTAACGAACCAGAAAGATTGTTCTTCTGCCAAAGACACTCATCCTACAGAGGATAACCCTGAGGAGGTTGAGTTGGATGAAATTCTGGAGTATGTTCGCAAGGCTCTGGAGAAAGGTCACACGGTTTCTATTGACTACGATAAAGCAGAGGAAGGTGGTGACCAATCTGCTACTATTGTAGAATGCGGTAAGGATATTGATGATGTATTTGAGGAAATCAAACGCTTATGTCAGGAGTAAACAATAATCAGAATACGCAGCAGCCTAGGAAGAAGCCGGTAACTATCGGCGGCTATCCTGAGGCTGTGCATGACCTGATGAGGGCGAAATATCCCGATTATGATCAGGTGATGAATGGAGGCAACGGAGGGACCGCGGGCGTTAATGGAGGGGCCGCGGGGGTTAACTTCTTCGGGAATGGGGGCGGTGCAGCTGGCAAGTTTGAGGCTCAGCCTGTTCAGACTGGAGCAGCACCTGTTACAGACTTCACCCAGATGCCTAAGCAGGAAGAGTTTGTTCCGCAGGGCAATGGTAATGCAAACCCTGCCTTGGGACCAGTACAGACTCCCTACATGGGCGATGCAGCAGAGAATACTCCTCAGCCTCAGAGCAATTTTGAGGGAATGCCACAGCCTTCTACAGGTTGGAATGCTGACGGAACACCACGCTATGATACGCTTTCTACTGCTCTGAGCGGCATTCAGATGCCGCAGGAACAGCAGGTTCCAGAGTTTGAGGCTGACCCTAAACAGAGGGATGGCGGCTTTTTCAGTTGGCTCGGCAAGGTTATGCCGAAGAGCAGACCGGGAATGCGTGAGGGCGAGACTCCAGAAGAGTATGACCGCCGAATCACTACCAACCGTGAGAATATCGCTGCCTTTGCTGATGCTATTCGCCACATGGGAAACATCATCAATACTTCGAAGGGTGCGCCTCTTCAGGTGTTCAACGACCCTACTGCCATGATGGAACAGGGTTATCAGAACCGCAAGGCTCAGAGACAGAAACAGGCTGCCCTTGATGCGGATGCTGCCTATAAGCAGGCAAACCTCGACCTAGATAACCGAAAAGCACAGGCTGATCAGGTTTATAAGGAGTATCTTATGGGTCTTCGTGGTGAGGGTAATCAGCTTGCCAAGGATAAGTTTGAGTACCGAAAGGATAAGGATGCGGCAGCTGACCAGTATAAGAAGGATAAGGATAAGCGTGACTTTGAGTATAAGAAGGGGCGTGACAAGGTGAAGGATGAACAGGCTAGGCAGCGTCTGGCTATTCAGCAGTACAACGCAACCCATAAGGGGCGTGGCGGCGGTGGACGGTCAGGCAGGAGCGGTAGCGGCTCGGGTGCCAAGTACTGGTTTGAAGATAAGAACGGCAAGATGCGCTATCAGCCTAACAAGACCATGTGGGAACAGGAGTACTACCGTGAATACGGCAAGCTTCCGCAGGGCGAGACTTCTACTTCTACCAGTACGAAGACCATCAATCCGAAGACTGGCGCAGAGGTAACGACCACCACAAGAAGAAAGGGTGCATCTGTTACCAGTCAGGCAGCAGCTTCGCAGAATGCGGCTAGGAATGCGAGAAACAGACCGAAGTCTGCCGGCAAGTCGAAGAACGGCTATAAGAATACAAAGAAACTTGGATTATAAACATTAATATATAATATATGGCTGGAGATAAATTTGACCAACTTTATAACGCCTTGAAAGCAGATGGCGCAGTTACAGGAACTAGAGAACATTTCAGACAGTTCGTGTATGCGCCTGGCAAGCAGGGCTATCAGAACAGAAAGCAGCTCTATGATGCGCTTCACGCAGACGGTGCTGTTTCCAGTAATTCGTATGAGGAGTTTGCGCAGCGACTCGGACTTCATGCAGTAAATCCGAAGCCTCAGCAGCAGAAGCCTCTTACTATGAAGCAGAGAGCGCAGGAAGTAGCAGCTCAGTATCGGAAGCCAAGGCAGCAGAAGGCTCAGCAGCCTAGAACGGCTACTACTTCTGGTACAGACTACATGCAGAACTGGCGGTTGATGCACATGCGCAACGACCAGATGAACCCGATGCAGCAGGCTCAGGCTAGTAATGCGCGCGCGCGCATGCAAGGAGCACAAGAGCAGTCTGCTCGTCAGGAGCAGCAGAGAGCAACCCCTATCAGCAGAAGCAGAATAACTCCTACTGCCAAGAACTTCAACGAAACGATGCAGCAGCTTTCTACTCCTGAGGCTAGACAGGCTAGAGCCAAGCAGCAGAGAGAGGATGATGCAAGAACTCTCGCTCAGTATGAGGTTGAGGGAAATAAGTTCGTAAGAAATGACGGACAGACCAAAGGTATTTTGGCAAACGATCTGCTCAGTCTGGTTGATTCTTCCATGAACGAGGCACAGGAATTGACACGTCAGCAGTATCAGCAGAACCTTGACGAGAAGGGCGGCATCTATGCGCCTCAGTCGGTAAAGGAACAGGCTTTCCGTGATGCTCAGACACAGGAACAGGTGAACCGCCAGAACGTTCTGATGAACAATCTCAGCAGCAAAATCAACGAGATTTATTCGCAGAAGGGAATGCAGCGCCATATTGCCGAAAGTGCAGAGAAACTGAACATGAGTGTGGAGGAATACGTGGACAAATACGTTACTCCTGAGATTATGAACTATGCTCAGAAGGCTCTGACGATGCGAAATCAGGAGGAAATCATGCCTCATGGTGCGCTTGACTATATTGCCAAGAACCTCAGCAACTCTATTATCGGTATGGTGTTGGCTCCTTCCGTGATGTCTAGAGATACAAGACAGAGATTGCAGGAAGGTATCGCTATCGCAGACGGTGATGCAGAGATTCAGAAGGTTGCCGGCCACAAGGATGAAACCTATCGCTCGGGCATCGGTACGAGATTCGCATCTACTGCCGTAAACATGGCTGCTGATTCCGGTCCGCTCGCCGTAATCGGTGCCGGCGCAAGTGCTGCCGTGAATACTGGAACCCGAGTTCTGACTAACGGACTGGTGAAGGCTGGCGTGATGAAGGCGGCACAGAAGCTTACCGCCCAACAGATGGCTTTCAAGGTGGCCAACATGACTACGGCACAGAAGATCATGTCGGGATTGGGAACCAGAACGGCTACAAGTGCGCTGAACCTTGCAGGATATTCGGGTGTGACTGCTGCCTTGAATCAGGCTTCTACTGGCGATGATACTTCGTTGCAGGCTATCGGCGAGGCTGGTCTGAAAGGTGCTGAGCATGGTGCGGTAACGGGTGCGATGTTTGGAGTTTCGGGCGCAATCATGTCTCCTTGGGTTTCCAAGTTCGGAATCACCGGCATGGAGAAGAGTACTGGCGAGCGGTTGCTTCATGGCGCGCAGAAGTTTGGTGCTACGGCCGCCGGTCTGGGCGTTGAGGCTGGAACCATGATGATGGCCGACAACGTGACCGGTGATAAGGATATTTCCTTCGGTACTTGGTTGGAAGATGTTGTGATGGTGGGTGCATTCAAGGCTGGCGAGCCTAGCAACTTCGTGAAGATGGGCAACATTCTGCATCATCTTACCCATAATAGCGGTGGTAATTTCGTGATTGGAAAGAATGCCAACGGCTCCCATATCGCCGTGGATATTCGCCTGACTGCTGACGAGAAGAACGAGCTGATTTCTTCTGCATCGGGCAAGAATCTGATGGATGCTTTCGTGAAGGTGGACCGTGCATCGAAAACAGCTCCAAGAGATCCGAAATACAAAACGGCATACACGGATTTTATGAACGACCCAGACGTTTCTCAGAGCACCAAAGAGAAGGTGAATGCGGCCATGGGCTTGTTTAACACGACAAGAGGTAAAAGCTACCGCAGCGTGAACGATGTGAAGAACAAACAGGTTCTTGAATACACCAAGAACGGAACGCTGCTTACACGTACCTCTTATAAGAATGCCGATGAGCGCAGAGCAATTCTTTACAAGCAGAAGCTTTATCGTGATAATGACGATATGATGTCGCTAATGGGCTACGCAAGGATGAAGGATATGCAGTTCATAGATGATGATGGAACTGTCACTAATCTAGCGTTTAGATTCCTCAAGGAAAACGGATATGACGAGAATAAGGATATTATCGACCCGAATAATGCCCGACTGATTAATGAGTTGCGCAACCAGAAGAGTGCGCTCTATCTTGATTGGATGAAGTATGCGGATAAGAACGGCTTACTTGGCTACCTCAGATCAGAGAGCAGAGGCGTTACTAACAACTTCATGGCTTCTATCAAAGAGCTTTTCGGTAAAGAAGGAAGCATTCTTATTGATATTGACAAAATCATGCAGAAGGACCCGATGAAGCGTACCGATGAGGAGAACAGAATCTTCTATCATGTGAAGAGAGCACTCGAAGATGAACTTTTCCCTAGCGGAAAACCACATGCAGACCAGTCTGCCAGTCAGGGAAAGACCGTTGCCGAGGAACATAAACTTGGAACGGATAACCCTGATAGTGGTGTTGTGGTTGATGAGTTGCGCAACCTTCGCAACGCAGAGCAAGCTCTTGATGCAGCGATGGATAGCAACGATGTGTTCAAGCAAACCTTTGAGCAGCTGCACCAGCAGGGCTTGACATCGGCACAGATTTATGATGCACTCATTCAGAATGGATTGACCGAAGAAGAGTTGACCCCACTTGCCCAATATATTAATGCGAACGCCAGAGTGAAGGGTATGCAGCAGGCTACTGCCGATGCTATCAACGAAAATGTGAAGGATTTTGTTTCTGATTGGAGCTATCACGGAACCTTGAGCGGTCAGCCGATGAATGGTGAGCAGGCTCTGTATGTTCAGGACAGCAACGGAAGAACCCTTCTTGTTGGTTCGGGTGATGTTTCTTTCGACCAGACTACTGGCAGAGTTAAGGAAGGAAGCGGCGATATGCTCGTCTGCTTAGAAGACCCTAATACCAAGGAATTGGTTTATGTGAAGGCAGATGATGTTACTCTATTTCAGAATCAACCTCTAGACCAGTTTGCTGCAGAATATCGTCAGAGATTGCAGATGAAAAACTCTGAGCCTTATAATCAGGCAGCCCAGGAACAGGCGATGTTGGATGCTGCAAAGCCTCAGCAGGAGCAGGAGGCACCACAAGATAATACCACAAAATCGGAAGATAGTACCACAAAAGAGGGTGATTTAACAAAAGTTGATACCACTTTAACAAAAGTTGATACCACATCGGGCGAAGATAATACCACAAATGAGAACTTAGCACCACAAGAGCAGCCTCAGCAGACCCGAAAGTTTGCCGATGGTTCAGATGTTCCTATGGCTACGGACAGCAAGGGAAGACCTACGCCTGACTATGCTAGTATGACTCCTGAGCAGAGTGCGGAGATTTTTACTGAGGATTTCGGGGAGAATGCCGAGAAGGTAGTGGACGGACAGATTCAGAAAGCAGAGAAGGCTTTGAAGGATGCCGAGAAGATGAAGGTGGACTATACCGCCGAACCTAACGACATCATGGAGCAGGAGGCTTTGAAGAATCAGACTATTGAAGCTGCCAAGAAGCAGTTGGACCACGCTCAGAATATCAAAAAGGCAATGACTGCCAAGAAGGTGGCTGAGACCGTGGGTAAGACAGAACAGGCTGAGGGCGCACATGAAGCTGGCAGCGTGGCTGCACAGAAGTTTGTGAATGCGCCTAGACTGGTGGGCAACAAGCGCACAAGAATGCTGCCTGACGGAAAGACCAAGATTAAGGGACACTATGAGATTGTTCCGGCTGAAAGTCTTACTCCTTCTCATGATGTGAATAACGACTATAAGAAATCTGAGGGGTTCCCTACCGATGCTGAGGGCAGAACCGTAAACGACCGTGACTATGAACATGACAAGGCGGCTCAGCAGAATACGGACCAGATTGCCAGAAAGTATAATGGTATGGCTATCGAGAATGTGCCAGTTGTATCTGACGAGGGTATCGTTTATGATGGCAACGGCAGAACGATGGCAGGACAGAAGGCGGCAAAAGACGGAACGGACGGCGAATACATCAACGACCTTTTGGAGAATGCCGAGAACTTCGGCTTCACCAGAGAGCAGATTGAGCAGAGCGGAATCGAGCATCCTCGTCTGGTTATGGTGACTGATGAGAGACTGCCTTACGATGCAGCTACCTTCGCTAAGTTTAACCGAAACGAGAAGAAGACTCAGAACAATACCGAACAGGCGGTTGCCAAGGCTAAGACCTTGACAGCTGACGAGGTAGGCGCGATTGTTGCTGAGATTGAGGGAAATGGTTCTCTTGATGCTTTCTTTAACAATTCCAAGGCAATAAATGACTTGGTGAAGACGTTAGTAGATAAAGGCATCATCGGACAGAACGAGGTGGCACAGATGATGGATAGCCCTGAGCGACTTTCTGCACAAGGCAGGGAGTATGTAAAGAACCTTCTGTTGGGTTCTATCTTCAAGCCAGAGACTATCAGAATGCTGGGCATCGACTCTACGGTGAAGAATAAGGCTATCAACGCTATCCGCTCGGTAATGGACAACATGAAGCTGGGCGATTATTCTCTTCGTGATGAGATAGATCAGGCTATCCAGTTGCTCTATGAGGCAAGACAGGGCGGCAATAAGGTTGATACGCTGCTGAGAACACCAGACATGTTCGGTGAGGATGCAGCTAAGCGTTACTCTTCTATCTCTCAGATGATGGCTTTAGCCTTGGAGGGCAAGGTTTCTGATTTCAGAGATTTGCTTGACGAATACAACCGCATCGCTAAGGCTAGAAATACTGGCGAGGGCAATATGTTTGAGGCAGCTCCTACCAAGGAAGAGTTAATTAATGAGTATTTGAACTTTAAAAAATGGCAAGATTATGGAACAGGACATTCAGAAACAGAAGGAAGCCATGATGTTTCAGGCGTTGAAGAACCTCAACAAGAAGCATCAGGAGGAAATGAACCAACAGAAGCAGAGCGACCAAGAGTAGAAGAGGCTGACGATTTAGAAAACAAGGAACTCGAAAGTCGCATTGAGGTGACGGACGAGGAAACCGAGACTCCATCAAAGTACGGTCCTATCATGAAGCAAAAGATTGTGATTGATGGAGACAAGGAGGTTATCAAGGTTGATGAGCCAAACGAGAAGGGAGAATACACCGGCTCATACTATGAGTATGATGGCAAGAAGTTTGGAGACCTGAATGAGGTTACTGAGTATATTGACAGCAAGAATGAAGAAGGTCCTCTCCCACTCCTTCCAAAGGAAGAGAACCCAGACCCTACTTTTGATCCGATTGCGGCGGCTGCCAAGGAGTTTAAGAAGGAGCATCCTCTGACTGAGGATGAGATTATGAAGGCAGACGTGGATGATTTGTCCAAGGATATGGCTCTTGATTATCTTAATGGTGAGGTGACGGATGATTTGCATCGTGCTATCTATGAAAGCATCTTTGCCAAGACCAGAGGACAGAAGACTGATCCTAAGACAGAGGCTCCTAAAACAGAACCATCTGCTGACCCTATGGAAGGAATCAAGAATGCAGCAGAAGGATTCGAGAAGGAGAAGAAAGCCAAGGTGAAGACTGAAAAGAAGCCTCAACAGACTGCTGACGATGCAGCAGTAGCAGCTTCAAACAAGAAGGTTAATGACCTTTGGGATATGCTCAAGAATGCCGGCAAGGATGAAATATCTGCTTCGTTCATCGGTCTTAACTCTAGACAGCTGGAAGTGTTGCCTAAGCTGGTGAGCGCCATGGCCGAAAATGCTTATCTGAGAATCAAGAGAGGTATGCACAATCTTGAAGACGTGGTGAAGGAAATGCGCAAGGAGTTTGCCCCTGCTGCCAAGATTTTCAAGAAGGAAGATGTGGATGCTATCTATGAGCAGATGATGAATATCCGCTATCGTGATGGCGAGCAGCGCATGAGCTTGAAGGAGTGGGCTGACTACTACGAGAAGACTTCACCTAAGCATCAGGAGAATCTGGTGGGTGACTCCAAGACTGCCGAGGATAGAAAGCTAGCTGAGAAGAAGTTTATTGATGTCGTGAACCTACAGTTGGGCTTCAAACATAAGTTTAACGGTATTGTTGAGCTGAGAAAGATAGCTGAAAGAGTTGGCTTGAAGGACATTAAGGACACGGACTTACAGGAGCTTGCTGAGACTGCTATTGTTAAGCGAGCAAGAGGTATCGCTTCTTCTGAATCTACCAACGATGCTGTGAAGTTTGAACGCATCAAGACACTCTATGAAAATCAGCCGAGCCTCAACCAACGTGATTCTGAGCGAGTGATGAAGCAGCAGTACTCTACCCCTGCCCCTTATGCTTTCCTTGCAGATATGTATGTGAAGGGCAACGGCAAGGTGATTGAGAGTGCTCTGGAGCCAAGTGCCGGCAATGGTATGCTTACTATCGGTCTGCCGATGGATAAGGTGCATGTGAACGATATTGATGCACAGAGATTGGCGAACCTGAGAAGACAGGGCTTCAAGAATGTGACGAGTCAGGACGGAACACTGCCTTTTGCAGACAAGGACGTTGACGTGGTGGTGACAAACCCACCATTCGGTAGTGCTACCCCTAAGGAGTATGACGGCTACAAGATTTCTTCTCTGGAAGGACAGATGGCTATCAATGCCTTGGAGAGCATGAAGGACGATGGCCGTGCTGCCATTATCATCGGCGGCAAGACGGAATACGCCAAGAACGGAAGTCTGAACCCAAAGGATAAGGCTTTCCTTGGTTATCTCTATAGCCACTATAATGTGGAGGACGTGATTAATGTGGATGGCAGTCTCTACGCCAAGCAGGGAACCAGCTACCCTACACGTATTATATTAATAAACGGAAGACGCTTGAACGAGAATGCCTTTCCACCAGTAAAGGATAAGGCTAGAGCTGAGGCCGTGAAAGATTATGACGAACTTTATAAACGAATTGAAGATGATATACTACGAGGTGAACGGATGGATTCTTCCATCGGAGGAGAAACAAGAAGTGCTCAACCAGAACTTGATAAACAAGGCTCTACTGGTGCTCCTAAAGAGAGAGTACGAACAGGAGAACGAGGAGGAAGCAAACCAGATGGTGAGCGAGAGCCTGACCTATTTGACTCCACTTCCGTATCAGGAACCCATGATGACTTGGAAAATCAACGAGGAACCGAGCCAAGACAAGATGGAGGACTTTCTGATGGAGATAGTAGAGCAGACGGAACAGGGGCAGAGCCTTCTCCAAGCGAAGAACCAACCTCTGGAACCAATGAGCAGCGAGGTAATGGATCAGGAGGAGCTGGACGGAATGACGCTCAGCCAAGTACTGATGAATCTACCAACGCCGGGGGCGGAAGCGGACCACGGGGACAATTACAGCGGGTGGACAAATCCGTACGTGGACTAAGCACCGAGAAAGTTACTTACGCCCCTAAGAGTGAAAACCCATTCACTCTGAAAGCCGTGATGCCTGCCGATCAGCAGGAGGCGGTAAACAAGAATCTTGAAAAGTTGGGCGATGCAGACCAGTTCCTTGTTGATGAACTGGGATATAATGATAAGGATGATTTGTATTCTCATCTTGCAGCAGAGCAGGTTGACTCTGTAGCCCTTGCCTTGCAGCAGGCAAAGAAGGGCAACGCCTTCATTATCGGCGATATGACCGGTATCGGTAAGGGAAGACAGGCTGCTTCGCTTATCAGATACGCCAAGAAGCAGGGTCAGGTTCCGGTATATTTCACCAAGACAGCAGGATTGCTGAGCGATGTTTACCGTGACTTGGTGGATATTGGTAGCCCAGACCTAAGACCATTTGTATTCGGTAGTGCCAAGGAAGCTGCCATTACCGACTCAGACGGAAAAGTAGTATTTGCTTTGCCATCGAAGAGCGAGGTGAAGCGAGTGCTCGACTACATCGAAAAGAACGGAAAACTGCCAGACGAATACGACTATGTATTGACTACTTACAGTCAAGTAAGCAATGGTGTGTATGAGTTTGACGAGAATGGTGCACGAAAAGAGAAGAAACTTGCGAAGGGTAAGACATTCGGCGCTGCTGCTCTGAGCGGACAGAAAAGACGTGATGCTATTGAAAAACTGATGGGTAACGCCTATCTTATCCTTGATGAAAGCCACACGGCTGGTGGCAATAGCGGACAGGGCAATTATTTCCAACACATTATTCAGAAGGCAAAGAACGTTACCTTCTTCTCTGCAACCTTTGCCAAGAGACCAGACAACATGCCTATCTACGCTTTGCGTACTGCCATGAATGAAGGCGGTATGAAATCATCCGATTTGATTGATGCGGTAAAGCGTGGTGGTGCAACCTTGCAGGAAATCATGAGCCAGACCTTAACACAATGCGGTCAGATGATTAGACGTGAGCGAGATATGACTGGCGTAACCATCGACTGGAAGGCGATTGATGATCCTGAGCGAGTGCAGGAGCAGCGAGAGCAGTATGATAGTATCATCGGATTGTTTAATGATATTATCAATTTCCAAAAGAAATATGTTTCAAGTTACGTGGATGAGCGTAATGATGAGCTGGCTGCCATTCAGTCTACTATGGGAATCAAGAAGGGAACGGCTGCCCTGGGTATCAAGAATCAGCCTTTTGCAAGCAAGGCATTCAATACCGTTCAGCAGGTACTTCTCTCCTTGAAAGCGAAGTCTGCTGCAGAACGTGCCATCGACTATTTGAAGCAGGGCATGAAGCCTGTGATTGCGTTGAACAATACCAACGAATCGCAGACTGGCAACCTTGCGCTTGGCGAGGAAATGGACGCACCAGACTTGGGTACATCTTTGAAGAAGGGTCTGGAGGGTACACTTCGCTATACTCAGAAGGACGCAAAGGATAATAGCGAAAGCGGCTACATCAAGCTTTCTGATTTGGGCGATGAGGCAGTTGAGGCTTATCACGAACTGGAAAAGAAGATTGAGCAGACAAGTACCGGTCTTTCACTCTCCCCTATTGATGTTATCAAGAACGAGTTACAGAAGGCAGGTTATAAGGTTGGCGAGCTGACCGGTAGGCAGACCGAGTTTGTTTATAACGACAACGGAACTGTTACCAAGGTGAAGCGTGCTGATACAGACAAGAAGAAACTCGCGCGCGACTTTAACGATGGCAAGATTGATGCGCTTATTCTCAACAAGAGTGCAGCAACCGGTATTTCCCTTCATGCTTCGAGCAAGTATAAAGACCAGAAGAAGCGTGTGATGATCGTGGCGCAGCAGCAGCTCGACGTAAACGATGAGGTTCAGATGCGTGGACGTATCGACCGAACCGGTCAGGTGGCTAGAGGTGCATACGAATATGTGGTTTCCCTTATCCCTGCCGAGCAGCGACTGCTGATGATGTTTAAGGCTAAGTTGAAGTCACTTGATGCCAACACTACTTCTTCTCAGAAGAGTAAGTTCAACGAAATGGAAGTTGCCGATATTACCAATAAATATGGTGATAAGGTAGTTCGTGAGTATATGGCAGAGCATCTTGACCTTTATGCTCGCATGGCTGATCCATTCGGATGGGAAAAGAGTAATGGCGATGATTTGTCTAGAATCGACCCACAGACTCTTGTTGCTAGCGGTGGCGGTGTCGGTGATGGTGAAGCTGGTGCCGATGCAAGCAAGTTGCTTGGGCGTATGGCTCTGCTGAGAGTTTCTGAGCAGGAGAAGATGTTGCAGGAGATTGGCGAGCTTTATGCCAACGAGATTCAGCGACTCAACGAAATGGGTGAGAACGACCTTGAGATTACTGAGTTGCCTTTGAAGGCTAAGACTCTCCACAAGGAAGTTTGGAAGCAGGGTGCAGAGCCGGGCGGCGATAATGCCTTTGCCGACAACACCTATATAGAAAAGGTGAACATGGCCATCTTGAAGAAACCTATGAAGGCTTCTGAGGTGAAGGCTTCGCAGGATGGTTTGACTGGCGGCAAAACATGGGATGAATACAAGACCGAGAAGAAGGCTGCCGTGAAGGAGTACTTCGACCAGAAGATTGCTGACGAGACTCAGAAGTATGAGGAGCGTGCCGTGAAGGCTGCAACCAAGGCTAAGGAGAAGTATATCAAAGATGCTAAGAAGGGTCAGAAGGATTCGGGCATGAGCGATGAGCAGATTGAGAAAATGGCTGGCTATCAGTATGACAACATCTACAAGCAGGAGAAAGATAAGCTGAACGATGTGGTGAAGAACCTGAAAGCCAAGGCTGAAATGTTTGAGCGTGTGCTTGATACCTTCGATACTAACGGCGCTTTCGTTCTGCCTATGGATATGAACAATCCAAATGAGTTGAGCGGATTCGGCAACAGTTACGGTAGACTTATTGACATCAAGATTACTGATAACTACTCGCCTAACGCCTCTTCCGTTTCCTTTGCTACCTTGGATGGCAGAAGAAAGATTACTTTCCCTATTGCCGGCAAAGTGGGTTCTGGTGAAAACAAGGTGGATATTATCGGTTCTATCGACCGCATGACCAAGCAAGCTGCCGGTATGGGAGACAGCCATCTCAGAGTATTGAACCAAAACTTTGATAACTGGGATAGACTTACTAGCAATGAGAGCCGCAAGAATGGCTATATTGTAACTGGTAATCTGATGCAGGCTTTGGTTGACAGTAAGGATCAGGGCTTAGGCGGTCAGCTGGTGAAATATACAACTGACACTGGCGAGGTGAAGACTGGTATCTTGATGCCAGATAGATTCGACCCTAAGGGCTTGACTACGGATGCGCCTATCAACAGCGTGGCTGAGAAATTTGAACTTTCATCTTGGCACGGTGGTATTGACGAGGTCACTTCATCGGATGGTGATGTGAAGGTGAAGCGCATAGACAACTCTCGTGGCTACTACTTCGAACTTCGTGTACCGAAGAGCAAGGCGAAGGGTGGCAAGTACTTCATGGATAATGACTTGCTGAAACTGGTTAATGGCAATAACTTCGAGACCAGAGGCAACAATATGCTTGCTGAGTTCAAGCCAGAGCAGTTGAAGCCAGTACTGGACCGCCTGTCTAAGATGGGCGTGAAGGTGCAGGAGGAGCGCAATACTTCTGAGGATGAGGGAGCCCACTTCCGTGAGGACCGAGGCTTGCAGTATTCTAAAACAGATACAAAAGATGTTAAGAATAGTAGAATCATTCCGGAAGATGTAGATAAAAATGTATCTTCGCAGATTGAAAAGAAGTTTGATTCTGCCATTGAAGACATTGTAGAACATGCAGAAGACAGAGATAAGTCTAGACTTATTAATGATGCAGACTATGCTGTTGATGAATTTTCTAATCTTGGCAGAAGCGTTATAGAATACTACAAGAATGATTATGAAAGAAAAGTCGAAAAGTTATCAGGACAGTCCATCGGAGGACATCTTGGTGGTAAGAATGACGGTAAGGGAAATAGAGGCTCTTATCTACTCCAATATTATAAGACCATTCTCGCCGTCGCTGACAGAGAACTTGCCTATAGAGACGCTAGAGCAAAGAATCTCAGAGAGACTTGGGGATTGCAACCAGGAGGAACGTTCACACTTGAAGCCGCTGAACGAATATTTAAAGAAACAAATAGAGATAAAGCAAAGGCTGAACTCTTCCAGAGAGTTCTCGATATAAACAAACGTCTCGGCGTTACATTCAAGGTTAGCGAAGAGAGTTCCAAAAAGAGATCAGGAGAAGCAGACATCTACAGGAACATTGATTTGTATATTGATGGCCTGACAAAGACCAAGGCTCCAGACTACGCTGCCCCTACTGTTATGCTGCATGAAATGATTCATGAGGCAACAATGGGTGCTATCAATCTCGTTAAGAAAGGCAAGGCTGAGGGAATGCTGACTCCTAAGCAGATAGAGGGCGTTAAGACTATCCTCGAAATCTATGACAAGGTAAAGGACGATAAGGAACGCTTCAAAGAAGAGCCTTACGGTCTGTCTGACGCTTACGAGCTGACAGCTCAGATGGCTGATTCTAGACAGAGAAAGGCCATGGACCTGTCTATCTGGGATAAAGTTGTGAATGCCGCGCGTGAATTTGCAAGAAAGGGCGACCGTTCTATCATGCAACGCTTGAAGGATGCTTGGAAGAAACTGTTTGAGGTTTCTGAGAAGGATAAGATGGATAAGGCTATCAACGACATCATGGATGATTTCAATGAAACCATTGATGATATTTCCATGAATGATATTGAACAGGACGGATTTGCCTATAAGGTTACAGACAAGGACGAGTTGGACCGCCTTGACAAGGAGAAGACTTTCAGAATGTATAGCGGTATGCAGGAGGTGGACGGAAAGTTGTACTCTCCTATGGCTGCTATCATTGACGGAAAGCGTACCGATGCTACAGAGATTGGTGCTTGGATGGGTGCAGACGAGAGACCAGACCTTGTGAAGAACGGAAAATTCCAACTTGTGAAGACCGATAAGAATCCTGGGGCAGGAGAAGGACCAGTGCCAGCGGCTTATAACCCTTACATGCACACTTCTACTTCGGTGATGAACGATCAGTTCTCTGGCGCTTACGCTAGAGGCAATATCAAGGTTGTGGAATGGGAGATTCCTGAGAGCGAGAAGACTAGCGGCTATCACGCCGAGGGCGCAAAGAACTCTGTGGGCTTGGTGCCTTGGACTTCTGGAACAGTAAACAGCCTTCTGCCAAAGGACAGACAGAGAAGCGTGATGCTCTCTAGATGGAGAAAGGCAGTAAGAATATTGCCTGACGAGGAGGTTGCTGAGAAAATCGCCGACCAACTGAGAGGAACAGGATTGGCTATCCCTTGGAACGTAGTTACCCCTAACCAGTTGAGAGAGCTAGTAAAACTTGGTGTGCCTATCACTACCGTAGAACAAGGCAGACAGAACCCTGAAACAAAGGAGAAGTTCTTGCAGCAGATGGCTGAGTTGGAACAGGAGTTCCCTCAAGCTAAGTTCGTTAACGTAAAAATGACAAAGGATGCCTTTAAGGAATGGGGAAAAGACGGCGGTACCAAGTTCCGCACGGACCACGGCGATGGCAACTACCCTACTTCATCTGTTAAGAGCCATATCGAAAAGGTGGCTCAGAAGACTGGCGCAAAGGTAAACATGGTTTCATCGGTTAATGAAATCACCAACAAGGCGGCTAAGGCTGCTATTGAGGAAGGTAGAAAGATTACTGGTTGGTATGATGAGAAGACTGGCGAGGTGCATCTTTACATGCCTAATATCCACGACAGATATACTGCTGAGAAGACTATCTGGCATGAGGTGGTTGGACACAAGGGAATGAGAGAGTTGTTTGGTGATGAACGATTCGATAAGTTCCTTCGTGAAGTGTGGTACGACTTGGATAAGCCTGAGAATGCGGCTTTGAAGAAGCTGGTGGATGAGGAGAGAAAGTTCAACCCTCTGAATATCTATGATGCCATTGAGGAAGGTATCGCCCGACTCGCCGAGGATGGCAAGGGTGAAGCTGGCTTCTGGAATGGTATCAAGAATAAGGTATCTGATTTCCTTCATGAAATCGGTTATCGTATTGCTCCTAATACTAAAGATGTGAAGTATCTGCTCTGGTTGAGCAAGAACTTGCACAAGAATCCAAATGATCCTTATTGGAAACTGAGAGCCGAGGCGGTGAAATACCGTCTCGACCATGAGCGTATGCCTGCTGTTGTGGCGCATGATGGTATGTTCTACGGAAATGACGGAAAGGTTAGAAGTATGGATAATCTTACCAATGCTGAGTGGAATGAGGCTACAGACGGTGAGATTCACTTCCGTACTACCCCATCTGCCGGCACGGCACTTGACAGATACCACCGTTCGCTTGATGAGCACGGCTATATGTTCACCGAGAGCTATATGGACAATATGCTTTCGTTGAAGAAGTTGATGAATGCGATTGTGCCAGATAAGAAGATTGAGGATATTGCCTCTTCGGAGAATCCTTATATGTTGCAGAACACCATGCAGGGCGCGATGAGCGATGCGGCTCAGATGTTTGAGCGCAACGTGATGAAGCCTCTTGACAAGGCCATGGCTGGCGTACTGGATGCTTTTGACGGAAAAAAGGACGATGAGAAGATAAGAAACTTCAATCTCTATATGATAACCAAGCATGGTTTGGAGCGAAACCGCATCTTCTATGTGCGTGATTCCTTGAAGTATATGCGCATGAACGAGAAGACCAAGAAGCTAGCTGATACTGTAGAGTTTGATTGGAACAACGAGAAAGCTACCCTTGACGAGAAATTGGAGCGTGGAGACATCGACTTGAAGACTTATTATGAGCGCATGGACGATTTCATCCGTACCTACGTGGATAGTGACAATAAGTTTGATGCAGGCGAACATGATTATTCGGGTATTCACGCTATACAGGAAGTGGCTAAGTCTTCTGACCCTTACGATGATGCTGAGGCTATCGCTAGCGTGATGGATTCAGAAGCAAAAATGGAGAGTATCAAGAAGGGGTCTGTTAAGGACTATTGGGATAAGGTGAAGGCTGCCACCCAGTATTCTATTGACAGCGATTACAAGAATGGTATCATCAGCAAGGAATTGCATGACCATGTATCGAACATGTTCAACTGGTATGTGCCTTTGAGAAAGTATGATGAGGCTACAGCAGAAGATACTTATGGCTACATTACTGAGCAGGGCGACCCGAAGAGTTACATCGGAAGCACGATCATGAGAGCGAGAGGACACAAGTACCTGAGCGAAACAAACGTACTGGCGCAGATTGGCGCGATGGGCAACAGAGCTATCAAGAATGGCGGTATGAACGCTATCCGTCAGGCATTTGCAAGATTCGTAAGAAACAACTCGAACAATAATCTTGTGACGGAGACTAGGGTTTGGTACGCCGATGACCCTATCACTCACACCACCGTGGAGCGTTACCCAGACATTCCCGAGGACGCTACGGCTGATGAAATAAATCAGATAGTAGCAGACTTCAATATGGAAATGAAGGATTTGGAATCAAAGGGGTTGGCGACAAAGGTGTATCGAAGAGGAAGAATCGGTTATAAGTTCCAGAGAGCAGAGAACAAATCGCAGCATATCGTGGACGTGAAGATTGCCGGAAGGACCCATTCTTTTATTATCAATGGAAATCCTAGAGCGGCGCAGGCTCTGAATGGATTGCTGGAGAACTCGGGCGCCAAGGGAATCATGAAACCATTGAGTTCTATTTCAAGAATGATGGCGCAGTTGTGTACATCTTATAACCCTGAGTTCGTGATGCGAAACATCATGCGTGATGCGGAGTTTGCATCTAGCAACGTGACTTCTAAGGAGGGTGCAAGATATGGTGCTCTGTGGGCGAAGTACTATGCGCAGTTGGGCTTGTATAAGGGTGCATCAAATATCAGCTTCAAGGATTTGAGCGGAACTACTGGCTTGGGCTTATTTGCTAAGTATCGTAACGGAACACTTGATACTTCTGACAAGGTACAGAGATATTTCAAGGAGTTTATGGAGAACGGCGGCGAAACCGGTTGGGTTCAGATCAAGAACATGCAGGACTGGACCAAGGAATACAAGAAAGATGTGAAGAGCGAAAGAAGCAAGATTGACAAGGGCGGTGCTGCCCTTCGTGACTTCTTCTTCGGTAATCTGGAGAACGTGAACGAGGTGGCTGAGAACATCGCCCGATTCGCTACCTATTGTGCGAGCCGAGACAGTAACCGTTCTATCATCCGTTCTGTATATGATGCGAAGGAGGTATCTACCAACTTCAACCGCCATGGTAGCGGTGATGCCATCAAGAGTTTCAAGAACGGAGAAATGGCAGGCGGTAAGGCGGCAGCACGATGGGCTTACGGATTTACGGCTAGCTATCTCAGACATTGTTCTATGTTCTTCAATGCCGGTATTCAGAGTACGAACCTGCTTGTAAAGAACTTGAAGAATCATCCTGTGGGTACTTCTATCAACATGCTTGCCATTCCTTTTGCTGTCGGTGCGTTGGCAGCACTTGGTAACAACGTGCTGATTGCGAGTGAGGACGAGAAGGACAGAAAGGGAGTTAAGGACCCATACGGCGAGCTGCCTGACTACGTGAGAAGAAACAATCTCTGCATCTACAAGGGCGGTGGCGAGTTCGTAACGATTCCGCTTGCCATCGAATTGAGAGCCTTCTATGGTTTGGGAGACTTGGCGGCTGGATTGACTTTCTCGCCTAACGTGAGCGGACAGAAGAATCCTGCCTTGGATGCCGTGGGCTGTATGTCGCAGCTTGTGCCGGTGATGGACTATCTCGGTAACTCTTCGGCTGGCAAGGAGCCTTTGAATGAAACTATCAAGGCTATCTCTCCTTCTGCCCTATCTCCTTTCGTGGAATGGGAGCTAAATACTGACTGGAAGGGCGCGCCTATTGAAAGACGTGGTGACTGGAACGAAAATTCTCCTGCTTGGCAGAGAGCCTACAAGGGTGTGCCTGACGGCTATCTGGCTGTGAATAAGTTTGTGAATGCGCAGACTAACGACGTAGCCAAGGGCAATGAGGATATGCTGGGCAACAGTTTCCTGGATATGGTAACGAACCCTAGTATGCTGAATCATTACATCGGTGGTATAGGTGGTGGCGCTGCTACCTTTACAGAGCGAGCTATCGGTGTTATCAAACATGGCAAAGATACGGAAACCAAGGATATTCCTTTCCTTCGCTCTCTTCTTTATACGCCTAGTGAGCAGAGCAGCTTGCAGCGAACTAAGAGCAAGTGGTATAACTACAAGGACGAAATGGAAAAGACCATGGCCAACGTGGACCGTCTGAAATCGAAGAACGTTCCGCTTGACAAGAGAATCACCAATATCGGGGAGTATTTCCACTTCCAAAACTCCAAGGAGGCTGCCAAGGTTAGAATCATCGAACTGGCAGAAAAACAGATGAAGCGATGGAAGAAGATGAGGGATAAGGCGAGCGATACCGAGAGCATCAACTTCGCTAATCAGAATATTGACAGAATCATGATGGATGCGGTGGATGAACTGGATAGATTGGAATAATATAAAAAGGGAGTGGGCGCAATGCTCACTCCTTCTTTACTATATGGCTAATATCGACTGTTCCAAAATATGTAAGTGTCACAGTTTTTGTTCCATTACCAAATAAAGCCTCTATATATATTCTATTGTCCTCATCATTTTCTTTTATTAAAAGATAAGAGGACTCTGGTAAATTCTCATGATCACATAGGAAGATGTATTTACCATAGCCATCTTCATGTTCTTCCCATACGCCTGCATTAAATGCACGAAATGCTGAAAGGTAGTTTTTCTTGCCTAGAGGAACCCTGTCGTTTGTGATTGCATTCAAGGTGTATTTGCCGGATTTTACTTCAATATTATAGCTGCCGACTGTTATTTTTTCTATTGGGTAGTCTTTCCCATCAATAGTGAATTTGTTTGATACTTCTGCAGGGTCTTCGCTATCGCTGCATGCACATAATGACAGAACTGCCATTAGGATAAATAATAATTTCTTCATGAATCAATGTTTTATGCGTTTGTATTTCTGGGTGCAAAGGTAGGGATTTTTTTGATAGGTTGTATCGGGGTTGGGGGAATTTCTGCATAGTTTAGACTTATTATAAATATGGGGGACTCAGCATAAAATGCTGAGGAACGGGGGCTAGAGGGGGCTTTTCTTGCTTGTGGCGGCTTGACAGAGGGAGCCTAGGAGATAGCAGGGTTCTTCGGTGTACATATTTATTAGGAACTGCTCGGATATGTGCTGAACTACATGGAGCATTTCGTGAGTGAGGCTATTCGTGTACTCCCCTTTTGAGGTGGTCCAACCTATTACTACTATCGTTTTTCTGGTATCTATGTTGGAATAGGTTATCCCTTTGTTGGGTTCGCCTTCGAGCACGAGATTACAGGCATCTTCGAGAGGAATGCCGGCGCATCCCAAATCCCGAAGATGCCTTCTTACCTTCATGGCATCCTTTGAGTGGACATCGTACATTACATGTACTGTCCAGTCGTACCTTTCCAAATATATCTCCTGCTCAGTCACTTTCTAACTTAACATTAAACATTCAACACTTAACATTGCTACAATATCTCTTCCCAAGGAATGCCTATGCCATTGAATGATGTATCTGCATAGAAGCGGTTGAAGATGAAACCGTCCTGCTGATCCTCATCATCTACGTAGTCTTTGATGAACTGGGCCATCTGCTTTTCTTCCGTGATGGATGAACCGTAGAAATCGGCTAGGCACATGTGCGCGATGTAAACCGCATCATAGCCCACATTATTCTCCAGCACAATATCGTTCTTCTTCAAGATGTCCTCAATATCATCCTTGCTCATCATGCGGATAGGCTTACCATTTTTCCGCATCTGCTTTACTGCCCACTCGCACATCTTCTTATTGAAGTGCCAGCCATTGTAGCGAAGGTAAGCCCTCATTTCCTCTGGCTGATAATCGTAGGCATTCAAAGATTGTCTGTATTTTCTTTCCATAATCTTTCTGATATTAAAAAGGGTTTGGTAACGAAATCTGTTTCACTACCAAACCCCAAGTTAGTTAATACTCGTCGCCGTAGCTTCGATAATCACGTTCTCCACGGTCTCTGTCGTCACGTTGACGCATGTCTTCGTACTCTTCATGCTCTCGCATACCACTTCTGCCTCCACGACCTCTGTAATCGGGCATGCGGTTGTGCTCGCCGTATCGGTCACGTCTGCCTTCACGCTTCATTTCGCCCAGACAGTTCATCGCCTTATCCAAGTAGCGCAAGCCTTTCTCTACGTTCTCATACAAGCCATCAAACTTGTCTTCTGTAATCTCAACCATTATCATAATTCTAAGATTTTTAAAGTGAATAGATAGGAGATTACTTGTTTATCGCCTGTTGGAGCAATCCCATCATCTTGTCGAGCTTGCCCTCCATGCCAGAAACCTTGCCTTCAAGCTTGCTGATTTTCTCAGTCTGTTCCCTCTCCTTGGCTATCTGGGGGTTGAGTTGCAATAGCATTCCCTCACAAGAATCAACAACTTTCTTGTGGTAATCTACGCTCTCCAGTATCGCCTTGGATTGTCTCAGCATCGTATCGACCTCTGCACTCATGGCTTCCTTGTTGTCGCTCACCACAAGATTCTTGTCGTTTGCTATCTGTCCGTTGGCAGGTAGCTGCTTGAAATCAACCTCCTCGTCGTTCAGCTTCACCTTCACATCAACCACAGTTTCCATAGGCTGAGGCGTGAAGCCATTGTTGAAGGTAGGGTATTTCGTCTGAGGATTGCTGACCGAAACAACCTGACCAATCTGCAAGTTCGGGTTTTCGCCCTTATCTAGGACATAGAATAAAGAATTTGTTCTTAAACCTTGAAACATAATGTAATCTCCTATTATCTATTCTTGTTAAACAATACCCGACATCAGCTGAAGGGTGTTAGTGTCTCTCTCAAACCAGAGCTGAACAACTCCAGTTCCCGGCACGTCTGCAACCGTTAATGCCTCACCGTTGAATTTGGTTACGGCTTGGGTTACGCCGTTGGTCTCGAAAAGGATAGGCAGCGTACCAGTCGTTCCTGTCGGAATAGCCTGTTTCAGATTTACGAAAATCGTTCCTCTGTAGCTGGCATTCACGAAGGCGTGGTTTTTAAAGGTGAACACCACATTGGCAGTATTCACCACCACGCCTGTAGAAGCGATAGCCGCCGAACCGTTACGATTCACCCAAGTAAAAGGTCTTAACCATAACATAGCAGCCTCCTTTCTTTAACCCCAGAATCCATTGTTGGCAGCATTCAGTCCATACAAGCCTGCCTGATAAGCAACGCAGTTAGGAACAGCCTGAAATGGTTGATATGGCACAGTCACCGTATTCGGCTGGGCACATTTTATTGCACCAACTTCTTTCTGCAGACCAGCCAATACCTGATTGATTGGAGCTACAGCCTGACCCACGATTTGTGAAGTCATAGCAGATGCCTTGAAGGTACTGTTCTCCTCACGCAGAGCATCAATCTTGTTCTGCATTTCACGCATCTCAGCCTGCTTCTGACCATCAACGATTGTCTGAGTGCTCTCCTTGATAGCGTTATGCAAATCGCAAGTCTGTCGCTGAGTCTCGTAAGCTACATTGGAGAAGCCACGTTCCTGACCTACAGCCACGTTGTTGATGGCATTCTGTAAGGCTCCAGTCTGCTGACACATCGCCAACTTGATATTGCCGTCCATGGCGGTAATGTTGTTGTTGGTCTTGCAGCAGCATTCTGCCAACTGGGTAGCGATTGCGTTGTTACCCTGCATGATGGCAGTCAATACCTGATTAGCAGTCATACCCATCTGGTTGCCGACACCGCAAATCTCCTTGCTTACACCGTTGATGGCAGCGATAACGTTACCAGTAGTAGTGTTGAGAGCAGTAGCAAGCGACTGAACATCGAAGCCATTGCGCTGAACTGCCTGCATGATAACAGCCGTATTGGCATCGTTATTGAGCATAACGCCACCCTGTCCGTTAGGCATCAAGCAACCGCCATTGTTTCCACCGAAGAAGTTGCCTCTACCCATAAGAAGGAAGAGAAGCAAGATGGCAAACAAGCCATCACCCCATCCGTTTCCATTACTCTTGCCGTTGCATAGAGCAAACAAACTTGGATCTACACCCTGTCGCTGCATAAGTGCTGGGAGCATAGCGAGAATGCTATTGAAACCGCCGCCCTGGCTGGTTCCGTTCTCCCCGAATACGTAAGTTTTTGACTCACTCATAATAAAATAGTTTATTCGTTTCGTTCACTATTGAACTTGGTGCAAAGTTACGAAGAAGATTAGGCTCTGCCTAACTATGCTCAAAATAAAGTTTTTGATGATTATATGGTTGTTTTTCAGAGATTTATGATGAGTAATATTGTGCTCAATTATTTAGCAATATTCTAAACTAGAAAGAAAGTAAGCTTTGGCCGGTACAACCTATTGATATTTTTGCTACTTTTGCAGGAAAAATAAAATTATTGCGTATGGAAACAATTATCTCGATTATTATATTTGCCGTGCTATTCATATTAGCCTGCCTGTCGTTATATCGTATATGTACAGTAGGTAAAACAAACGGTGCATTAGTTTCTAAAAAAGAAATGTATGATATGCACTTCGCTCCGAAAATAAGAAGGATGCATGTGCGTGTATTAGCATTATTAGTCTTCGGAATGATTCTTGTTGTTGTATACCATTTCATGCCAACTAGGCTAGGTGATTACGTTTACATAGAAAGGGATTTATCTAACCACAAGCAAACCATTCATTCAAATAGTTCATGTCCATTAATCAAAAAAGGATATAGTGTAAACGAAGTCCATTACTATACCTATACTCCTTACTTTGATTGTTTCTGTTCCAGATGTTTCTATGAATCAGATGCCATCAAATTAACTAAAGGGCAAAATAAGAACTTCTCTCACACGAAAGAATTGGGCTTGTAATAAGTAGCCGATTTATATTATCTTAGAGTCTCTTTTAGGATTTTGCATCTGCATATTAAACCAAATCTTAGTAAATAACAGCAATAGGGTGCTACATTATGTAGCACCCTATTTTTATCTACTCATACTTTGGCTCCTCATACACAAGACCATGCTCATCTACGTAAGCCTTGGCTTCTGAGTATGTGTCAAACTCTACTGCGGTAGCATTCACTGATGGGAATACCTTAGCATTGTCACCTTCCTCTGTAAGAGGGAACACCATCTTGGTTCCCTCATGTACTACCTTATACTTCTTAGTTAACTTATTCATATCTTGTTTACTTTTAGTTCTAACTTATTGTTTAAAAATATTCTTCTTATGCCGAAGTAACAGAAACCGTATATCCCTTCTGTTGCAAAGTAGCGAGTGCAGAATCAGATGCAGATGTACGTGTACCTACGATGTTGATAGTTTTCTGCCATGTAGGGAATGTTGCAATATCTGGATGAGCAGTACAATTAGCCATGCCTATTAACATATCATCAACGTTGGTTACTTTAGCATAACCAGTCCATGTCGTTATATATTCAGAAATGTCTCTTCTTGTCCAATTAAACACATTCTTAGAAGCATTCTCTGCTAAAGCTATATAATAGCATTTAGCTGGTAATTTAGCGAAATCACCTGTTAGATTACCTACATTGGAAATATTGATTATTGACAAATTACAATTTCTGAAAGAACCGATGTCTCCATATACAGAAGTATAATTGACATTTAAAGTTTTTAATTTTGTCATATTCTTAAATGCACTGATGTCACCTGTGACGTTAGTGTTGTTTATTTTTATAGATGTCAATGCAGTATTGTTAGAAAATGCACTGATGTCACCTGTGACGTTAGTGCTATCTAAATAAAGATTTGCCAATGCAGTATTGTTAGAAAATGCACTGATGTCACCTGTGACGTTAGTGCTTGAAAAACCAACAAATACTAAATTAAGAGCATTCTTAAATGCACTGATGTCACCTTCTGGATTAAAAGCATCTATCCAAGTTAATGAGTTAGAATACTTCAATTCATTAATATCGATAGATTTGTAATATCCAATATTATTACCATTCGTGTTTCTGTTGACAGAACTTAATAAGGAAACTTTATATTTGTTCTTAATAGACAATTCATAGTTTCCATTAGAGATAAAGAACCTTTCGTTAGTTATGGTTTTTACCTTTCCATAATTTGCAGATAGATTTTCATCTGTAAAATAGCCGTCACCAACAATACTTACTTCTGTTGGTTCAGTAAATTGCAAACTCATACCTTGCGTGAATTTGGATGGATTAGGTGCGGAGACTATTTTTATTCTGAGTTCTCCAATTTTGAGCAAATTAGAATTATCTACAGCTCCATTTAACTTTGTTACTAAACATTTTCCCATAATTATTTATTTTAATTAATTAAACTTTTATATAGCTATACGTTTTATCTAAAAATGTCAATCTGTTTGTCAACCAAACAGAAACTCTTTTTATTGAATTATAGAAACCGCAATACTTCGGAGCATTGTCATATATTGCAGATAACGGAGGTATATTAGTTAATTCCTTATTTGCTTTAAACATATAACCAAAGTATATACATGTATCATTTGCGTTATATGTTTTCTCTGCACTATAATTACCTTTTGTACCGGTATAATCAAGTATTTCCCATCCTGCATTTATGTTTGGGTCTCTATAAGATGGAGTGTCTGGATATAATTTTATTTCATTCTCCATATTCTCATAGCCAATGTTATTAAGCCATTTTTCTAGCAAACTAATAATATTATCAACAGAGAATATATTTGAGTCACGAAGTTGTTTATATCTGGCTTTTATCTCATCTGCATAAAGAGTTTCAAGACCAAAAACTTTACCTGTTCCTAATATAGATTTGTTGTCACTATTTGGTATGACAAATGTTCCATTCCAATGTGCTCCAAATATACTATCTACGTCATAAAGTGTAGGTGTCCAATGCTGTCCATCCCAAGTACACCAAATCCAATTCTTTCTGAAACCATCTAAATGATAAAGTACTTGTGAAATCACAAAGTAATCAATGAATGTATCAGTAATAAAGTACTTTTCAAAAGTTTCCTTTGTGTTACTTTCTGCCAAGGCAGCTTTTACACCAGAGAGTCTAAGCAAGTAATCTTTCACCTTCTTACTATTTTTATCAGTTTCTGAAAGTTCTATCGGGTTATCTCCATTATATTTATTACCATGAATATCAATAAGAGATTTTGGATTTCTGATTTCAAACTGTGTCCAATTAATTGCACCGCCAAATAAAGTTGTATCATCTATTATACCATCGAGAATAATATTTTCTGGGGTTTTCTTATCTGCATGATATATCTCTTTAGACTTTTTAAGATTCCAAGCATAAACACCTATATTTTTCTCTTCATTTGTTTTGCTATTAACCCATGTAATAACAATAGGGAAACCATCTGGATGACACTTTGCTCCTGTATAGAAATCTTTATCAGCTTTTCCCTCACCAGTATAAGGGTTACTCTCCTCAGATAACATTTCATAAGGATAACGTTTACCTGCTGCCCTTGTTTGATAAACCTGCTCCATTAACCAATATCCAACAATACATTGCCCACGGAATATATCTATGAAATATTTCTTTAAATGAAAGCTATCCTGTGATGGAAAATCACCGAACTTGATTTTTGAATCATCATTGATGTCTATAGACATATTCTTGACATAATATAACATAGATGAAGAACCTTGTGCATTCAAGGTTACTGGCTTACGAAAATAGTTTCCATCCTTATCATTGTACTCAATTTCTGCTTCAATATTATCCCATTTTGTAGTAGGCAACTTTGGAGCATAGATTTTTACTTGTGCTGCAACTCTAGGGATAGGTAATTCAACGTAACTATCTTTGCTAGAATCAGATGTATTATTTCCCGTCTTGATGCCAGCAGACTTGAAGGTTTCATTAACCTCTTTGGCAGCTTCATCTGATAAGTTGATGTGGTCGACAGAAATCTTATGTTCATGACGAGTACCTTCTGAATCTCTGTAGCCAATAATCTTATTTTCTGCATCCATTGTGATTTCAGTCCTACCCTCTAGGTCTTTAATATGCTCAAACTCTGTTGGGATGGTCTCAGACTTAGCATTATAGATATAATGACTACCATCAGTATTTGTTGCAGACAACACCTTACCTTCTGCATCTTTCTCTACTGCAAGATACTCAGGATTCTCCTGCAAAGAAAAAACATCAATGAGTTCTCGAAGACTTGCATCAATAGTATCAACCTTTTCTTGTAAGGAAGAGATAACTTGCTTCAAAGCATTGACAGCATGGATTTCACCAATTATTTCTCCGTCTCTTCTGATACCAAAGAGTACATGGTTAGCAGCATCCAGCCAGACTGCGAAGAACTCTTCATTCTGCTCAACATGATACATTTCATTGAGTGGGAAATAAGGCTTCCCTGAGTCTCTGTAGATACCAAAGAGAAGTCTGTCCTCAGAATCTACTACTGCATGGATGAACTCTTCATTCTCAATAACCTTAAAGCACTCCTTTACTTCATCTTCGATGAGAGACTTACCTTCCTCCTTGTCAACCTTGCCTTCCTGCAATGCAGTGATGCTAGCATCTGTAGTTTGCTGATAGGCTTGTAAGGATTCTGTTAATTCTTCCTTAACAGAATTAATGGTTGCAAGAATATCTGCCTTATCCTGCTGACATTGATTGATAATTTCCTGCAACTTAGCTCTGATAGGTGCAGGAATACCCTTGCCCCACTCAATCGAACCATCAAGCTGAATGCCAAAAAGAAAGTGGTCTTCTGCATCTACAATTACCTTGATAAACTCTGGAGACTCAATCTCTCGGAAAGGAAGAGCAAACTGGGAGACAACCTTATCCTCTGAATCACCGAACTCCTGGGCAATGTTCTCCTTGTTGAACTTCTTGTTTGCAAGTTCATCAATGGCTCCCTGTGCTGTTACAGAATCAAGTCCACTCTCTGTATTCTCGTATGTTACTGCTGAGGCTTGGCTTGCACCACCACTTGCAGAAATGCCCTTGATGGCTTCCTCCATCTGAGTGCTACGAGTCTGCAACAATGAAATATCATCATCGTTGGCGGTGATTTGCTGCTGCTTATCATCTATTTGAGACTGGAGGTCTGTGTCCTTCTCATGAAGCTGCTTGACAGACTTGTCTACGTCTTGAATCATCTGATTCAAATCTTCAGGAAGACCAGTGGCTGCTTGGATGGTTTTGCGAAGCTCTGGGTCAAACTTTCCGATGCCAAGCGTGTTATCTGCTATCTTTTCATTTGTGACTGAGCCATCCTTGATTTTCTCGGTAGTTACAGAATCGGGAGACAACTTGGCGTTGCCGATGCTGCCATCTGCTACCTGAGAAGAATCGACTGCATTGTCGGCAAGTTTGTCCTTCGTGATAGACTTTCTTGCTACCTTTTCTGTTGTTACAGACTCGTTGGCGAAATGTTTGGTCTCCAAGGATGCTTCACGAACTACTCTACCATCAACAGACTGGTCGCCCAACTTTGGGTTGGTGATAGCCTTCTCCTCTACCTTCTCGGTGGTTACTGCTCGGTCGTTGAGCTTCTCGGTGATAACAGACTTGTCTTTGAGCTTATCGTAGGTGACTGCCTCAGGAGAAAGCTTGGAGTTATCTACAGACTGGTCGGCGATTTTCTCCTTGGTTACATTCTGATCAGCAATTTTTGAAGTTGATACGGCTCCATCGGCAAGCTTGCTTGTCGTAACGTTCTCGTCGGCTATCTTTTCTGTCTTGATGGCTCCATCGGGAAGCTTGTCTGTGCTTACCGCACCTTCTGCCAATTTTTCGGTCGTAACATTACCGTCACGAATTTTGTCTTTCGTGATGGCTTGGTCATTGATGTCGTCTGTTTTCATCATCGGCACCATACCATCTATTTTTATATCGTCTCTAAATGTAGGCATATTTGATTTCTTTTGGTTCTGATGAAGTGAATATCTGAATCTTTACGGTCTCTGGGACAACTCGCATACGAAGATAGAACTTATTTGTGTTCTTGTGGGCACGGATGGGGACTCTAGGCTTCTTACCGTCGCCTTTATCTTGCCGGATGATGAGTTTGCCCGGGTGTTTGAGCGTAATCATCAAGTAGATGTCACGATGCAGGGTAATCTCTGGTGATACCCATGCAAGTTCTTCCTCGTTATAATTCGTTGATACATACTCCATTTTGTACAGTTAATAATTAAAAGTTAATAATTAATAGTCTTCTTATCCTACAACTTTGTGCTAACGCCTAGCTGCTGCAAGGCTATCGTGTACATCTGATTTGCCTTGGTATCATCGTAGGCTGAGAGGAGGAGAAAGGCGAGATAATAGATGAAGGCATTCGAAAGTTTATCGGGGATGACTACATCAGTTGTATCTGATGTTATGCTCACATTCTTTGGAACGCCTACAAAGGAAATAACGGCTTCGTCTGGTATTGGCTGCAAGAGGATGCGGATAGGATTCTCTCGCATGATTGTTGCCAAAGGACGGTCTGCGGTTCCCTTTGCTGTATCATCGAACATCATAAGAGCCTCATCGTCGGTATCTTCTACTGGCGTGACTGCCTTGAACCAGCCTTTGCCACGAACTCGGGAGATATTGATAACCTCGGTATCGCTAGGCATCGTAATTGATCCAATGCCTCTTGTTTCGTCAAAGTTTTCTACCTTAATGGTAGATGAGGTTGTTGCATCTACCTTCTTGGAGTCGGACAGGACAGGAGAAGATGCAGCAGTAATGGCTATCCAATGCAACGCATCGTTTATCTTCGACTTGATGATGTTGTCCATATACAAATCATCCTTCTCATCGGTGATTTCCGATGTATTGTTGGATTCCTCGTCTATGCACCAACGTACTGCCTTTATGATTTCCTCTATCCTCATTTACACCTTATTATATATATTACTCTTTGCCGTAATCAGGGAAAATAAGACCAGCCTTGTCTGCATGTTTCATAGCAGTTTCAAGAGTCCTGCAATCCTTATCAAAACGGTTGTTTATGTAATTAATAACTTCTTCCGCTGTACGGATGCCTGCTACCTCCTCTTTCTGTGACTTTTTTGTGGTCTTCTTTGCCGGCTCATTTACAGGCGCCTCTTCCTGCACAATATCCGACTCTTCAAGAGTTGTACGAATGCAAGTAACCTTTCCGCTCCTTACCAATTCATGGTTATCCAAAAGGTCTTGCGCATATTTGTTGCGAAGAGTAAGCTCTGGGCATTTGCGCATGTAAGTGTTTCCATGAGTAAAGTTGTAGCGCATAGAATTACCGCCAGCACCGGAAATCGTAAGGCTTACATTATTACACAGTTCGTTATATCTATATGTCTTAATCATTATTTTCTATTTTAATAACAAAGGGACAGGGCTATTGACTCCTGCCCCTCTGCGTGATTTTATATATTAAAGATGAAAAAGATGCCTTATGCAGCAACGTCCATGCCGGCATACAAGTTCCACTTAGTACCATCGTACTCATAAACCTTACCCTTCTCGTAGGTTGTCTCATCCTTGATGTAATCCTCTGTTAAAGCCACCTTCATGCCCTTAGCAGCAGTATCAGGGAGAGTCTTCAGAGATATGATGCTGTTCACGATGCCAGTAACACCAAGGTTAGTGATGAATGCCTCTGGGCCAACCAAGATAGAGTTGTAGCCACGAAGAGCAATACAATCTGCCTCAATGTGCATGTATCGCTTAGCCTCACGTGGATCGTAGCCATCCTTGCTCATGTCATTGGTCTTGTCCTTGCCCTTCTCCTTCACGTAGTGACGAGCACCCTTCAAGTCCATACCAACCATGCAGTCTTCCATGTGCATCATGTCAAGAGTCTGATCCCAAACGAAATCAATAGTACCGTAGTTGTCAACGTAGCGAGAGAAGGTAATGTCGATTTCCTTGTGAGTAGAAAGAACCTCTGTGCGACCCTTTGGAATCTCAATGTTCATCAAGCGCTTGATTGCGTTCTTGCCACAGAACATATAGATGTGGTCTGACTCAGAGAAGTCTGTGAACATCAACATACTGATAGCAGTCAAATCCTCGTACTTGTAAACCTCACCGATACCATACTGGTTAGTCAGCTGATTCAAGATACCCTCTGCGAAGTAGGTGTACTCATCAGCACCATCATTGGTGGTAGAGTGGATACGAGCCTTGGTGCCCATCCAGTAAGAACGCTCAGCACGCATCTTGTACTTGTTGAGTGCGTCTTCCTTCATATCCTTTACGGTATGAGGAATCTTCTTCTTCATGGTCTCGAAGTCCTCTGTGAAGACGATAGAGAATGCACGCTTCTGGAGATATACATCAGCAGAACGAGGCTGGTAGTTCTCAGCAGGAACCTTCATCTGAGACTCAGAGAGCGCTGTAGAAGCAGCAAGGATAACAGTACCAGTTGGAATATCAGGGCAAGTCATGTTCTCCAAGAACTCGCAATCTGCACCCTCCTCATTAGCCTTACCGTTGATAGCCTGCAGGGTTACCTCAGTACCTGACTTATTGGCGCTGGTAACAAAGAGGACCAAACGACCTTCGCGAACTGTAGTAGAGCCACGCTTGTAACCAGCTACGGTAGGAACGATAGCAGTAGAACCCTCGTAGAATGGCTTCAAAGAGCCTGAGAAGTTGGTTTTGGTAAGCTTGATGGAAGCACCAGCAGCAATAGGCTGTGTAACCTCACCGTCCAAGGTCTCGCCACCATAGCGTGCGTGCTTCTTCTTGTAGCCAGTACAAGGAACAGTTGTGGTAAATTTCTTGACGATAGAAAGGAGAGGTGTATGATATGGGCGGAACTTGGTCTCACCCGTATCCCAGTCTTCCTCTTCAAGACCGCCTCGGTCCATCTGTGTAGCAGAAGCCTGCGTACCAGTCAAAGACTGACCGGCAGTTTTACCGCCAGGGGCAAGCATGTCGTTCTTATCCTTATCTACCTGCTCATTGGCAGCTGTCTCTTCGGTTGTTGCAGGCTTAGAACCCGGCTCGTTCAAGTCAGGTTCAACATCATCACCAACAGCCATTACGCCACCGCCTGTAGCAACTGCAAGAAGCATCAGAATCATCTTAAAGATGAACTGACGATCAGAAAAATAATTAATTGCTTTCTTCATTTTATACATATATTTATGGATTAATAATCTTGTGTTAACCAATATCATCAAAGAAGCTGGATGCTCTCTTCTTAGTTTTCTTCTTAGCTGGTGCGTTTCCTGCACCCGAACTAGAAAGTGAAGGAGGAATACCCTCGTTTGCGGAAGAGCGAACCTTATTCTGAATTTTTTCGTTTCGGGCTTGCATAGCCGCCTCGTCGCGTGCCGAAGTGATGTCGGAATCGTAGTTGTTGGCATTGTGGAGCATCTTCCAAATATCATCAGAAATGTCGCCACTCTCAACCTTGTCGTGAATCTCGTAAATCTGGGACCACATATCCTGTGCATCATCGGGATAGAGCTTCATCAGGCGTTCAAGCGACTTGCGCATGTTGGCAGTAACCTTCTCGGTAGCCTCGTTCTGTTCAGCCACGTCCTCGTTGTGCTTGGCGAGAATCTCAGCGAGTTTCTTGCCGCCTTCAGGATCATCAAGCAACGTCTTTACATCAATACCCAAGCGAGCCATCGCATCAAACGGATTGTCGTCCGGATTCTTCTCCATATCCATCGCCAGAGCAGCGAGCCACTTGTGCTTATCGTAAACCTTAGACAATGCCTTACCGCTCTGCTCGTACTGTCCGAGCAAATCAGCATCATCATTCATTGCCGCATAACGAGCTTCCTTGTCTTCGAAGTCGATGTCAGGATGGCGATCAGAGAAGCGCTTGGAGAAAGCTGTACGATTAGGGCGCTCATCTACAGACGTTTCATCTGTAGCAGCCTCAGCAGGTGGAGCCTGTTGTGCTCCACCTTCCTCATTCATCTGTGCTAATTCTTCTTTTGTCATATCTCTATACTGTTTGAAACTTTTCGGCAAAAATGCAAATAATTTGAAGAAGTTTTGCCGTGCTCCAACCTTGCACTTGGTGATTGGTTGGAGCACGGCAAAGAAAGCCATGTTTTTGCCTATTTTTGCGCCTATAATTAATAATGTATAAGAAAATGGTAAAGGCAAGAATACTGACACTTAGCAAAGTGATGCCTCAACATAACAAGTATGACTCGGTTAAGGCTCGCAAGCGAAGACAAGAACACGGCAAAGACGAGGAGCTACTCAGTCGATGCAGGAACGCCTGGAATAACCTGAGCGGTGTGCGAGAAACGAGAGCGAGAACCATGCGCTACTGTATGGGCGACCAATGGAGCGACACCATCAGAGTGTACCATCATGGTTACTGGGAAGAAATGACGGAGCGCACCTATATGGAGAAGCGCAACCAGACGCCAATGAGCAACAACATCATGGTGAGCATTCTGGAATCTATTGCCGGTCTTTACGCCAAGCAGGGAACGGAACCGGTATGCTTTGCAAGAGACAGCGACTCCCGGCAACTGAGCGACATGATGAGTGCCACGATGCAATGCAACTGGCAGACAACGTACATGCAAGATGTGCTGAACCACGCTATTAAGGACTATCTTATGGGCGGTCAGATGTTTGTCAGAGAGAGTTGGGAGGCAAAGGAACTTGAAATGCCCGATTCATGGACGGACGCAATGGAACCCGACCACATGTTTTTTGAATGCGGCAGCGACCCACGACACAACGACGTGAGTCTTATCGGGGTGCTGCATGACGTGAGCCGAGAAGACTTGTATCAGAAGTTTGCCAAAAAGGAATATGGGCTTACAGAAGAAGATCTGAATGCTATCTTTGATATTTATCCTTTGGACGATAACAGCTACGGCTATGAGTTTAACGAAGAGAAAGCGTTGGAGAATCTCAGTTTCGACCATAGCAACAAGGGAAGACATTACTCTAGAGTGATTGAGGTGTGGACCACGGAAACCAAGCCAAGACTGCAATGCTTTGACCCTATTGCAACCACAGGAACCGGTGCTTACTTCCGTATAGACTTGGATGATACCGCGATGATACAGAAGCTGCGCAACGACAATATGAAGCGCAAGCAGCAGTATGACGAAATGGGTATAGCGGAAGAAGACAGAGCGTACATCACTAGCGAAGAGATTGCAGATAAGTACTGGTATTATACCTACATGGCGCCAGACGGAACTATCCTCTGCCAGGGCGAAACTCCATACGACTATAAGAGCCATCCTTTCACGATGAAACTCTATCCGTATATCAACGGAGAGATTCATCCATTCCTTGCCAACATCATAGACCAGCAGCGATACATCAACCGACTGATTGTAATGAACGACATGGCCATCAGAAGCAGTTTCAAGGGTTTCAAGATGATTCCAACGAATGTGCTTAACGGCAGAACACCAGAGCAGTTTATGGAAGAGGCAGTAGAGTATGACGGATGGATATTCTACAAGCCATCTGTAAAGACACCGAATGCGAAGCCAGAAATTATTACATCGAATGCCGTGAACATCGGTACGAATGAACTCTTACAGATAGAGCTGAATCTGATTCGGGAGGTTACCAATGTGAGCGGAGCCTTGCAGGGTAAGACCCCATCGGCAGGAACTTCGGCAGCCAGATATGCACAGGAAAGCCAGAATGCAACCACGTCTCTGTATACCATCCTTGCCGACATGGACGTGTTCACGGAGAAGCTGGCAACCAAGAAGTGTATGACTATCCAACAGTATTACGAAGACGGAAGAAGAGTTTACGACCGGAACTTCAACGCGGTATACAAGTACGACCGCCTTTCGGCAAGAGATATTCACTTCAAGATCAGCATCAAGAATGCAGCAGCTACAGCAGCCTTCAACACGATGCAGAACGATACGCTTGACAAGCTTCTTGATATGGGCGGTATCAACATCATCCAGTATCTGCAGAACCTCAACGCACCATTTGCAGACAAGTTGCTTGCCAGCGTACAGGAGCAGCAGGCTCAGCTTGAACAGATGTATCAGCAGCAACAGGCAATGGCTCAGCAGCAAGGCGGCGGTCAGGTAGAAAACGGAATTGTGCAGGGTGCAGACCAGAATGCGGTAGCACAGGCACAGAGTGCATTAGGATATAACAGAGCAGCATAAGGTATGGCAGAAGAAACAAAATTAGTAACAATCAGCATGGAGTCCATCGAAAGTGATGTGACGAAGCAGGTTTCAGTTATCGCAAAGAGACTGAAAGACAAGGATGGTGTTTCTCTGTTTGGAAACACGACCCTATCATCTGTAGAGAAAATGGTGATAAGGCAATACATCGAATCAGCGGTTCGAAGTTTTGCCGGTGAAATGGCACCAGTAGTAAAAACCTATCTGGATTCTTCACTCCCGGCATCAGTAACTTTCAATGTGACCCGACTGAACGAAGGCCACAAGAATGCTTTTGAAAGTTGCTTTATGGGATATGTGAGGGCGTACACAGCCTACATGGTGCTAACTTTGAGCAGTACAGAGCAAGCTAAAGTGTACTCAGAAGAAATGAATATGCACTTGAAGGCAGCAATACAGCTTGTATTCGACAAGACGCCTCCTACTACATCAACAAAGACATTGAAAGACATGACTGGTTCCATAGAGAACGAGCCACAGATAGAAACCATTAAACAAGGATAAGTTATGATCATAAAATTTCAAATTATCAAATCGGTAGTGATTGAGGCCGTAAAGTCGACAACCTACCTGAAAGCAAAGATAGACAGTTCTACTGACGAAAGAAACATCAAGACTGGTTTTCAAGAGGCAGCAGGTGACGATGAGGTACATGAAAGGACGCTAACGCACGACTTTCAGACTGCCTTAGAAATGACAAAGACCATTCTTGCAGAATATATCGTTCCTACTGCTCAAACAGTAGGAGACAATATCATCTACTATAACGACAAGGATGATGATATTGTAGAGTTCGTTCTGAATGCCTCACGAAGATGCAACGGAACGCTGACCGATACCCTGGCACGACTGGTGGCAAAGTATGTGGAAGACTACATGATTTATCAGTGGTGGTTAAAGACTACCAATCTGAAACAGGCAGAGCCATATCAGGCTACACTTGCACTAGACGAGCAGAGTATCAGAAGATGTTTCGTTCTGAGTGGTCCGGCAGTTCCTACTGTTCCATACACCCAACATCTCACCGCCAAGGTGGACGGAAGCGAAGAGGACGGAGCAGTAACCATACGTATTGACGATATGGAAGTTACCCTATCCTACTCTATTGACGATGGAACCATTGATGATATTGAGGCAAGAAGCAGCGACCCTAGTATATTGGAAGTACACAGAAGCAAGGAGCCACATGCTTTCTGGCTGAAACCTATCAATACAGGTGTAGCAATCATCACTCTGTTCTCCAGACACAGCGACAAACTGGAAGTAGAAGTAGAAGCAACCGTAGCAAAGGAGGTATAAGATGGAGTTTAACAAATTGCACCCAACACATTTTATCCGAGAGAGAGGATGGAAGCCCGAGCCAAATCCTTTCTTGCCGAAGCCACGAAGAGCAGGGCACGGCTATTGGGATAAACACATCTTTATCTATGCCACACAACTCTGGTATGATATAGATGCAAATACCAACATGGTAGGACGAGCAAGACGGAACATGAAGGATGCGCAAGGTGAAGACATTCCGACAAGCGAGAACGATCAGGAACGTCCGCTCTTTTACCGTTGGTTTGACAAGTATATTAATAAGGTGGAAGCGAATCTGTCTGCCTATGTAATGAAACCAGAAGGAAGGGTTAGGGATAATGCCCTGAGAGAATGGGATGAGAAGGAGATATGGCTGAAATTTCCAGACTACTGGGATGATACCAAATATGATGCACTCGTCAAGCTGATACACGACTATATCGTGACAGGTGCGCTATACGAATACTTTATGCGCACATTGACGAGCAAGGACCCTCTGACGATAGACCAGATGAACCAACTGGACGAACTGGAGATAGACATCATAGACTGCGCCAACTCAACCAAGCCGGGCAGCATGATTCATACTCTGAAACCCTTCGGATAATAAAAAAGCGAGCGTATGGAAGATTTTGAAATGGATGGATTTAAGTCTGTAAGGGAGATACAGAAAGAGAAGAAGGAGAAGGTAAAGAAACTTCTCCCTGCAAGAAAGAGTGCCCAAAAGGAATATATACGTGACTGGCTGGCAAGAAGCCAAGAGCAGTTTGAGGATTGTATGAATCAACTGGCAGAGTATGATCCTAAGACATACGTCACCATCTACAAAGACCTTACCAAGCACATGATACCAAAGCAGACAGAAGTAAGCGTTACACACGGAATAGATGCAGACTTCAAGCAGCTTATGGCACTCGGTATGACTACCGTAGAGGACGAAGACGAGGCAGACGTATTGGACATAAGCAAAGCACCCGAGATACAGGATGCAGATTTTGAAGAACTAAACGATTTAACGGATGGCTCTAGTAACTGAACAGGAAATAGATAATCTCGTAGCGGAAAATCAGAAGCGATACGATGAGATTTATGGCACCTACGACCCAATGACGGGCGAAGGTTGCTATAACTTTGAGCATCGTGTGCTGATAGAACTGTCCGATTTCTTCATTCCCAAGATGTGGGTCCCGAAGAAGACAGCCAAATCTGTTCTGTTCAGAGGTCTGAGGAAGATGGGCAGTCTGAAAGACTACATTAACTATGTGCTGCACCAGAAGGATGATGCCCAGCATTTCCAAATGCTCACCTTCGCCATCTGTAGAGTGAGGTTCATGGAAGACCCCGAGTTTGCCCTATACGTGACCGACAAGATTGAGGATAAGAAGACCGGTAAGATGATTCCTTTCAAGCTGAACTATCCTCAAAGAAAGCTACTGAAGATTATGGAAGACCTGCGGAATGCCCACAAACCGGTGTTCGTGGTTATTCTGAAGGCACGTCAGTGGGGCGGCTCTACCCTATCACAGCTTTACATCAAATGGATTCAGGACTACAGGCGCGATGGTTGGAATGCCATTGTGCTTGCCCAACAGAAGAATACCGCCAAGAAGATTAAGGCGATGTACCGAAAAGCTTTGGAGCGGCAGCCGGGGTGGACCGTGGGGCATCAGGGCGCAAAACTCCAGTTCTCGCCATACGAAAATTCTCCTGACGATTTTCAGGTAACGGATGGTGTGAAGGCAATCAGACGAAGTACGCTGACGGTTGCCTCCTTCGAGAACTTCGATTCGGTGCGTGGTAGCAACTTCCACTGTGCCCACTATTCGGAGGTAGCCTATTGGAAGAAGACACCAGAGCATGATCCTGAGGGTGTGATTTCTTCTATATCCGGCGGTATCGACCCATTGGAAGACAACGTGGAGATATTCGAGAGTACCGGTAGAGGTAACTCTGGTTTCTTCTACGACAAGTGCCAGTTGGCCATGGACCCAAAGAATAATGATGCTTATTCGTTCCTCTTTATTCCTTGTTTCTTCATCGAAAAGGATATGACTCCTGTAGAGAACAGAAGAGCATTTGCCAAGTGGCTTTTGCAGAACAGAGACCGAAGCACCTGTCCGAAGGGCTATCGTGAGACAGGAAAGTTCTTCTGGCGAATGTGGCAGAAGGGTGCTTGCTTTGAGGCGATAGAATGGTACAGAAACTACAGAAACAAGTTTACCACCCATGCGGCATGTGCTACCGAGGCTCCTATTGATGAGGAAGATGCGTTCAGAAACTCTGGTAGACTGGTATTCAATCCTTATTCTATAGATGACATGCAGGCTATGTATAAGCAAGACCCTAAGTTTACTGCCGACATCGTTGTGAACATCAGCGTGAAGGATGATAACACCATTCCGAACTCGAAGGTGAAGCTGAGAGACGATGGCGAGGGAGACTTGAAGATTTGGGCTGTGCCAAACTGTCTGCAAGTGGAAAACAGATATTTGGTAAGCGTGGATATTGGCGGTAAGAGTACGACTTCGGACTATACTGTTATGACCGTGATAGACCGATTCGGTATGATTCCTACGGTGAAGGGCAAGCCAAAGGTGGTAGCGAGATACAGAGGACATGTAAGACATGATAAGCTAGCATGGATGGCTGCTGCCCTAGCCCATTATTATGATGATGCGCTGCTGGTGATAGAGAGTAATACTGCCGACCGAGAGAAGAACAATAACACGGAGGGTGATCACTTTCTGACTATTCTGCAAGAGATTGCCGACTACTACGATAATCTGTATCAGAGAACGAGCAGTTCGGAGAATGTGGAAGACAACGTACTGGCGAAGTATGGTTTCCAAACCAACAAGCTGACGAAGCAGCAGGTGATTGATAACTTGGAAGAGTTTATTGATGATAACCTGTATGAGGAGCCAGACAAGGAAATGTATCATGAGCTGCGCATCTATGAGCGACATGATGATGGCAGCTTGGGTAACATCGTGGGTAACGGAAACCATGATGATGTGGTAATGAGTACCGGCATCGGTCTCTTTGTGAGTCTTACGGACATGGAGAAACCTAGCTGGAAGAAAGCGGAAAGAAGAAGCCGTGGTGGTGATGGTGTTCATACGGCGGCGAAAATTTAAGTCAATGTTAAATGTTGAATTATTATGGAAAGAAACTTAGAAAGACAAACTTTGAGCTTTAGCAAGGGCATGACGAATGTGCCTAGTGACTTGCTTTCAGATGATTCTGAACTGCTGGAGAGTGACGGATTTATCTTTAAGGATGGAGAAATGAAGGCGGTACAGAAAGGGGTGAGTATTGGCAACGTTCCTTATAAGATAATGTACGTTCACAAGATGGCAGACTATGAGAATATCATTGCTTATGATGGTGCAGAAAATATATACTGGTATACCAAAGATGATAGTGGAAATATCGTAAGCCCACCCGATGGAGTAACGAAAAGTTTCAATGTAGGAACCGTTTATGATGTAAAAAGTATTGGTAACACTTTGGTTTGCGCCACCAGCGAAGGTCTTCACTATTTGCTTTTCAAAGGAAACAAATACAAGGATCTGGGTAAAGATTTGCCTCGTTTAGATTACGATTTTACTTTTGAGCGACCGACGGGCAACTATACCCAGGAGGAAAGCGGAAGAACATTATGTAATGCCGAGAATGCTATCGAGACAAAACAAGGAGAAAGCTATTTTAGCCCATTAAACCATACGTTTATTCAGGCAGGCGGCGTAAAACCCGATGGCAGCGAAACCAAATCATATATAATGTTTAGCATTAAGGTATCATCAGATTCAAAATATGAGAATGAGTTTCAAGAAACTATTCAAGGGCATGTAGCGCAAGCAATAAGCTGGGCAAAGAGCAAGAATATGTTTGCTTTCCCATTCTTTCTAAGATGCGCTTTCCGCATGTTTGATGGTTCATACTGCAGAATAACTACGCCTATAGTATGCTATCCAACAGTAAATAAAAACTGTATGTTCAGTTCTGCTGTTTTTGATAGTACACACAACACCTATATGGATTTACATCAGATGGAGGGCGCAGGAAGTATGTTTTACTTTATAGAATATAGAGAATTGCTATTCAGGTTTGAATCAATATCCAGCGACTGGAGCGACATCATCAAAGAGATAGTTGTTTTTGCGTCAGATCAAGTAGTGCCATTCTATATAGATAAAGGTTGGCATTTTGAAAGTCCTAATGGCTTGCATAAGAAATATGCTTATGCTAATTTCGGCTATAAAACTTACGAAGAAAAGCTATTGAATTACGACGTGGATGGCTCGACAAGCACAGATACAACTAAAGAACCATCATATACCAGAGCGGTACATGACGAGCTTCTGCCGAAATACAAGAGTGATGATCAGATTATATCCGAATTACTCTCAAAAACAGTTTTTTACAAATTATTCACAGTTCCAATAAGTGGCAGTCATATTGGTGGTAGTAATTATCATTACACCGTTACCGGCAAGGGTGGAGAACCGGCATTTATTAGTGATGGGACTTTGGAGAACCTTCTGGAGCAGGAACAACTGAATGTGGATGATTACTACGGATGGGCTTCTTTGAGTGCCGAATCCATTTACAATTACAATGGCAGACTGAATCTTATTGGAACAAAACGAACTCCTTTTGCAGGTTTCGCCAAATTTGTAGGAAAAGACAGGTTTGAGGATGACGCATTTTTGATGTATACGCACATCGTTTCAGATAAATGTGATACATGGATTGAAAGAAGTGTTACTGCCGATGAAGATTTTCTGCAAGGATGGCTGTTTTATCCAGACCCGAATGCTACGGAGGTTATTTTTTACTCTGCAGGGAAATATATCAGAATTAATCTAAAGGCACATCCTAGATTAAATGGTGCTTATACGTTTCCTGTACTTCCACCAAATAAGCCAAAGAAGTTTACAGAAATCAGTGAAAGCGAATTGCTAAAGATTGTAACAAGCGTAAATGATAAAGAAAATTTGAACTCTCAGATTTTCACTTCTGTAGTCAACAATCCATTTGTATTTGAGGCATCGGGAGACAATACGGTAGGAACCGGAAAGATACTTGGAATTATTGCCAACACCGAGGCGGTAAGCCAAGGTCAGTTCGGTCAATATCCATTGATGGTATTTACGGACGAAGGTATCTACGGCTTGTCGGTTAACTCAGAAGGACTCTATAGTAGAGCCTATCCAATATCTAGAGAGGTGTGTAACGAGGATTCACCACTGGTGCCAACAGACAGACTTGTGTTCTTTGCAGCAAAGAAGGGACTGATGGCGGCAAGCGGTGGAAGCGTAGCCTGCATGAGCGAACAGATGAGGGGAAGAGTGCCGAGGAACTTTGCAACCTTCGGGGAAGGCAAGTTCCTGGATTTTCTGAAAGACTGCTTTATCGCCTACGATTACAGAGACTCCATATTGAGAATATTCAGCAAGGGGAAATCATACCAATACATATATAATATGGTAGACAAGACCTTCTCGATGGTGAATAGCGGCATAGAGGCACAGGCGGTAGTGAATGATTATCCTGATAATCTGATACAAGATACTAACGGAAACGTCTATTCGCTCACGGCAAAGCCAGACATCAACGAAGATACGGAAAGCTATAGCGGCTCATTTACTACCAGACCTTTGAAGCTGGGCGGCAGCATGACGTTGAAATCGCTGAGAGCGGTGAAGCATCTGTTTGATTCGGACGAAGGTACGATTGGGCTGGAGATATACGGAAGCAACGACTGCAAGCACTGGTGCAAGCTGCCAAGCGTCGGCGGTAAGCCTTGGAAGTACTTTACTTTCAAGTATACGCTGCAGAACTTCAAGGCTGCTGATTCCTTTGCTGGCAGTATAGTGGAGGTGCAAAGCAGACGAGAAGACAAAATGAGATAATTCTTTCATACGCGCTAATTTATGATAACATGAAAAAGGCGGCTGCTCATCACGAGTGGTCGCCTTTAAAATTAGTTATGAAAAACATTTTTTAAAAAGATGATTCTTCTTATATGTGTGTTATCTGATTTTGATATTATTTATACAATACGCTACGATGTAGCCTAATACGAAGCAGTAAAGATGCAGAAGTCCGTTGACATTCGGCACGGCCATGGTGCAAATAATGAACGGCATCGCTTTCTTTAATGCCTCTTTCCATCGCCCTGTCCTACCCCACATCAAACCAAAGGAAGCGAACAGGAAACCGGAAAGCCCCATTGTAGGCTGACTAACATACATGGGCAGCAGACTAGCGACAGAGGCAACAGCCAGAGAAGTGACTGGTTTCATATCGTTCTTTATCTGCCAAAGCACCAGAAGGTTTACGGCAAGATGAAATCCGTTGACATGGAAGAAGCTATACAGGATATGATTCTGCCAAGGACAACCGTGATAGAAACCGACATGCCAAGTACACAGAACGAGGCAGATGATGCTAAGCACCAGCTTTGTTCGAAAGTTTCTTCTTACGAAGGTCCATTTCTCTGTAATTTTTTCCATACTTCTTATAGTAAGCGAAAATAAACTTGAGATTACTTGGCTGGATAAAGAACTCGGGGGCAGGCTCAGAAACAAGGAACTGGCAGATAAACCATAAAGATTTGCCCACGAACTCCTTTCGCTGCGTCATTTCGTTCATCCTATTGAAGAGGGTATAGTATAACTTCTGCCGAATCGGCTTCATGCTATCCACCTTAGAGAAGTCGCCGACTGCCATTCTGCGGAGTATATCCCAAGCTCTTTTGGGAGAAACATAGTATCTGGGAGCCGGAGAATGGACCACCTTTTCCCAAGCCTCCTGTTGGGAATGGCAATTAGGAGCTATCTCCCGATACGCCTTCATCAGATCATCCCTCTGTCTGTCAATCAATTCGTAATTTGCTCTTGCCATATAAATGCTGCATTAAGATGTTGCAAATCTACATATTATTTAGAATATGACCAAATAAACACATAAAGATTTAAATAAGTTTAATATTAGACTGATTTTCATGGCATTACGAAAGAAAAAGTTTAATTTTGCAACAAAATGAGATACAAATCTCAGAAATAGTTAGCAAAATGTAAAACTAAATCATAAAATCGTAACAAAATGAAAACAAAACAGGAATCGCCTCTCTCGAAAGAGGAGGAAGCCTTAGTAATGGAAGGCTTATTGAGTAGGAAGATTTGGAGGTTCTATGAACTTCTAGCAAAGTGGGCACCCATACCATTGATGTTAGGTCACTGGTACGGCGTATGGGACTATGGGCACTATCCCTAGACCAACAGTTGTAGATACCAATCTCAACGGGAACTGCATCATCTGGATTTATGTACTGGCGTACATCTACATGCCACTGACCATGATACCGGTAAGTTTCTTCTTCAGATACTGCTGGATATTCCGCATTCCGTTCTTCTATTTTTTCGGTATCAACGCTATCAGACTATACTATCAGCACTGGCTCATCACTCCTGAGCAGTTGGAGATGCACCATGTGTTTATCATATTCACTTTAATGCTTTACGCTTATGGATTTATCAAAATCGCTCTATCGAATAGCAGAATCTGCCTTTGGGATGCTAAGAAACGATGAGTGTGGGTTTACTGAGGAAGAAGAGAGGATTGTGCAGAGGAATCTTCTTTACTGGATGGAAAGGAAGCATCACTTTGACGAGCAACTGGGCAGAGCCTGCATCGCCAACATCTATTATTTTGATGATGATGTTCACAAGAAGTATGCTCCTTACTTCGGGTTTGATGAGTTGAAGGAGGACTATGAAAGGTTATCTTGGAATATACCGGACTACAACTTCTGGGATTTTGCGGTAACGATGAATAAGATGTATGCTGACCATATAGACGTGGTGGGCAAATGGTCGAAGAACAAAGATACCACCAGAAAAAGGATTTCGGAACTGGCTATCAGTTTCCTCTGTGACGAATCTACAAACCACCCTACAGATAAAATCTGGTGGTACATGAACAGCTAAGTTGGAACACGGCAAAAGCTATTGAAAAGCCTTTTATCTTTGTAGCCATTAATCATAAATAATGATATATGGCAGAGATAGTACATACATTTTTACAAGAGCACCTGTACAGATCGGCATTGGTTATTGCCATCTGCATGGGTGCTCTTATCATTTCTATGGGCGTGGACCTGTTCTTCGGCATCAAAAAAGCGAAAGAGAACGGACTGGCAACGACAAGTACAGGATTCAAGAAGACTTGCGACAAGGCGAGGAAATACTTTTCTCCCTTCATGGTGACGGTCTGTATAGACCTGATAGCCTGTACGGTACTCCCCTTCCCTGTCTTCTCTATGATATGGGCAGGCTATTGCGTGTTCTGTGAATTTGTAAGCGTAAGAGAGAAGAGCTGGCAGAAGGCTGAGATACGGAAGCAGGAGAAGACGGTAAGCATTCTTCTGGAGAATAAAGAAGACTTGGCTAGGGCTTTTGCCGAGATTATGAAGGAGCAAGGAAAGGAGGAGAAGAAATGAGACTGATAAATAAAATTTTTATACATTGTTCTGCATCTTCTCAGAAATGGGGCGTGAAGGAGCTTTGGGATGAGTTTAAGCGCAAAGGCTGGAATAACCCCGGCTACCATTATGTAATTACTGCAGATGGTGGGATTCACCAGATGCTGCCGGTAGAAATGGTTAGCAACGGTGTGAAGGGATATAATGCTACGGCTATCAATGTGGCTTATGTTGGCGGCATCAACAAGAAAGGAAAGGCTGTAGATAACAGAACTGAGGAGCAGAAGAAATCACTCATCACGCTGCTCACTCAGTTGAAAAAGAAATATCCGAATGCTGAAATCTTGGGGCATAGGGATATTTCGCCCGACAAGAACCATAACGGCGTGGTGGATCCTTGGGAGAGAATTAAGGAATGTCCTTGCTTTGACGCTAAAGTTGAATACAAAGATATATAGCCTATGAAATGGTATAACATTAGGTTTTGGAAATGGGCTTGCATCGGGCTGGTGATTGGGGTTATCCTATTGGCGTTTACAGGATGCAAGACGAAGGAGTATATCAAGGTTCCTTCTGTTAGAACAGAATACGTATGCAGAACTGATACTTTTGCTAAGTTGGATAGTATCTATATGAAGGATTCGGTGTATGTTTTTCAGAAAGGTGATACGGTTTTCCATAACAAGGTGGTTTATCGGGACCGGTATCATAATATATATAAGGTGAAGACGGACACGATCATCAAGAGGGATTCTGTTGCAGTGCCTTATCCTATAGAGCGACAACTGACAAAGAACGAGCAAAGGCTGATGTCACTAGGCAGATGCTATATCGCTTTTCTGTTCATACTGGCGGTTTGCACGATTGGGTTTACTTTCTGGTATAGAAACAAAAAGTGCTAGCTTATGGCGAAGATTAGCGAAGAACTGCAGATGATTGATTCGCTCCTGATGGAATTTCATGAGCGGATTCAGAGCGGAAGATGCTTAACTAACAAACAGCAAAATGCTTTCATGTTAGATTTTCTGCACCGCATTGCCAACAAGGACGAGCCTATCAGTAAGGCTGAGGCTTGCGGCTATGTTCATGTTTCGAGGGCTACCTTTGACCGGCTTGTGAAAGAAGGCAGGCTGCCAAAGGGTAAAAAGCGGAAAGGATGGACCGAGCTAGTTTGGTACGAAAAGGATTTAGATGAATATATAGATAGATTGGTATAGATTTTACTTTTTTTTCAGTTTTAATTAGTTGTATTAATTAGGTTTTAAGTAGATTGTTTCATTGCAAAAAGAAATCCCCACTCGGCTGTGATAGCTGGGTGGGGATTGTGGGTTATTTATTTCATGAATGCCATCCAAATAGTTTGGTTCTTGATGGTGGTACGATGTCCGAATATCGGTTTGTAATCGGTGATTGCATTTAGTACATCACTAACCTTTATCTGCTGCTCGTTCCACTTAGAAATGAGTGTACCATTTGTTTTCAGCACTCTCATGCCCTCATGGATAGAATCGTTTATGAATGC
>OIYV01000080.1_pt1 | contig 71041 bp, 64 predicted proteins | sample 1588251 | NCBI WGS metagenome assembly OIYV01 (sample SAMN03283282) | human gut metagenome | biome: human-associated habitat; material: feces | host: Homo sapiens | place: Peru | collected 2012
CGTATCTCAGTCCCAATGTGGCCGTTCAACCTCTCAGTCCGGCTACTGATCGTCGTCTTGGTAGGCCGTTACCCCACCAACTAACTAATCAGACGCAAGGCCATCTATCAGCGGATTGCTCCTTTCCCACTTCTACCATGTGGTAGTTATGGCATATGCGGTATTAGCAATGATTTCTCATTGTTGTTCCCCTCTAATAGGTAGGTTCCTTACGCGTTACTCACCAGTCCGCCACTAAAGCCATTGTTATAAAATTCAATCCGATAAATCTTCTCTCCTTTTATAACGACTTCCGTTCGACTTGCATGTCTTATGTGCGCCGCCAGCGTTTATCCTGAGCCAGGATCAAACTCTCTTGTTAATGGTATATATTCTTCGCATATTTCTATGCTACCTATATATCTTTTTTGAGTTATTTAGCTCTTTATTTTGCTGACCATTTTTTTATAGATAGTTTGCTTCTATCTTTATTATTGGTTTCTTTTCTCAAAGGTTTATTGTTTACTTTTCAATGTACTTTTTTGTGTTGTTACCCTTTTCGGTGTAACGTGTTTTATTGTACTACTTTGTGCTTAAAATGTCAACACTTTTTTGAAAGTTTTTTAACTTTTTTATTTAAGTGCAAAATAATAAATTAGTAAGTACTGTCTATTTAAAAAAGTCTTGCTTTTTTACTAATTTAATAACTTGTTTTTCATTTGTTTAAGCACTAAAATTATAATACCATATCCCTGATGTAATGTCAACACTTTTTTGTCGATTTTTTTGTTTTTTCAAATTTTTTTATTTTTTATATTTCTACCAATATAACATCATCTCCTATACACTTTATATTGCTCCATTCTATTACTATTTCGTTTGAACCTGAAAACATATTTAATATCTTATTATTACCTGGAACTATTATTGATGTTATCATTCCACTTTCCAAATCTGCACACACATCCTGTACAAATCCCAATCTTTTTCCATCTTTGATATTTATAACTTCTTTATGTTTAAAATCTAATCCTTTATTACCCACTTGTTGCTTCTCCCTTCCTATTATTTGCTTAAATATATTTACAATATATTTATATGCAATAAAAAAGTTGCTAGTACATCTTAGCAACTCTTTATTTTTGTATTATTATTAATTATATTAGTTCTATTTATATATTCTTTTTATGTGATCTATTGCATTTTTTTCAAGCCTTGACACCTGTGCTTGTGATATGCCAATTTCGTCTGCTACTTCCATTTGTGTTCTTCCTTCAAAAAATCTTTTATTTATTATCATTTTCTCTTTATCATTAAGCTTTTGTATTGCTGATGAAATTGTTAAGCTGTCTGTCCAATGTTCATCTGTATTTTTCTTATCGCTTATCTGATCCATTACATATATATTATCTGTGTTGTCTCCATATACCGGTTCTTGTAATGATATTGGCTCTTGTATTGCATCCATACTAATTATTATATCTTCTTTTGGCACATTTAATTCTTTTGCTATTTCTTCTATTGTAGGTTCTTTTTCATTTTGTTTTATTAGTTTCTCTTTAGCTGATAATACTCTGTATGCTAAATCTCTTATAGACCTACTTACTCTTATCGAATTATTATCTCTTAAATATCTTCTTATTTCTCCAACTATCATTGGAACTGCATATGTCGAGAATTGTACATTTAGTGTAACATCGAAATTGTCTATTGCTTTTATTAGTCCAATACATCCAACTTGAAATAAATCATCTACATTTTCTCCTCTTCCATAAAATCTTTTTATTACACTTAATACCAATCTTAAATTACCATGTATAAATTTTTCTCTTGCTCTTTCATCTCCATTTTTTATTTCAATAAATAATGCTTCTTTTTCTTCATTTGATAAAACTGGTAATTTTGCTGTATTTACTCCACAGATTTCAACCTTATTTATCAAATTAAAAAACCTCCTTTGGAAATAATATCAATTACATTATTTCCAAAAGAAGTATAATGTATACCATTTTTACCCTGTTTTACTCATTATTTCTTTTTTCATTTTATTTATAATCTTCTTTTCTAATCTAGATATATAACTTTGTGATATTCCGCAACATATCTGCTACTTCTTTTTGGGTCTTTTCATTTCCACTTACAAATCCAAATCTAAGTTCCATTATATTTTTTTCTCTGTTATTCAACTTTTCCATAGATGCTTTTAATAATTTTCTGTCCACTTCGTCTTCCATTCTTCTTGAAGTTACATCTGGATCTGTTCCTAAAATATCCAATAACAATAATTCGTTTCCATCTCCGTCTTGATTCAATGGTTCATCTATTGAAATTTCGCTTTTAATTCTATTGCTTCTTCTTAAATGCATTAGTATTTCATTTTCTATACATCTTGAAGCATATGTTGCAAGTTTTATTTTCTTATCTGTATTAAATGTATTTATTGCTTTCATTAATCCTATAGTTCCTATTGAGATTAAATCCTCTAACCCCACTCCGGTATTTTCAAACTTTTTAGCTATGTATACAACCAATCTTAAATTTCGTTCTACTAATGTTTTTTTTGCCAATTCGTCGCCTTTTGACAATGAATTTAGTACTGTTTCTTCTTCTTCCTGTGAAAGTGGTGGTGGCAAAGTTTGACTGCCTCCTATATAATATATTGGCATTTTTTCTATTTCATCATTCCCTATATATTTTACATATATAGTATTTATACTTTCCTTTAAGATTTGCAAAAGATTCATCTTACTATCATTCCCTTCTATTTATAAAATTTCTAAACTAATAAGTGCTGAATATGTATTACTATTAAAACTCTCATTGAAAATTCCTATTATTGCATTATTAACTTCTTTTTCCTCATCATCTATTGTAATTTTTACCTTATCTGCTTTAAACCCAAGCATTAGGCCATTTTGTCTTCCTATTGAGCTATATGGTATTATTCTAAATTTTGACATATACTCCACATTTTTTTCTGTTATTTCTTTTGTGTCACCCCCTATAATCTTTTCAAGGTTATTTAATATTTCTGTTGGTAAAAAATCATATAGCATTTCTTTTTCAACTACTATTACAGGCATTAAAGTTATTGGATCTTTTAACATATTCCCTGTATCTAGCAAAGCATTTAAACTTATGCTTTTCTCATTTATCTTAATTTCTAACGGATATATAATATCTTTTTTAGAAGCTCTATTTTTTATAATTTTAAATGCTATATATGTAACAACAAATCCCACAATTCCTCCTAGTAGTGCTATTTTTATTGGGTATGTTCCTATATAGACGCCATTTTTCATTATTATATTTTCCGGTTTTATAAAATATAATAGTGCAAATGCACAACCACCAAAAGCAAAAGATATTAAATAAAATATTATTAGTTGCTTTACTATATTTTTAATATTTCTTGGCATATACGCTATGTAAACCATAGCTATTGATAACACTATCTTCATAATCAAATTAGAATATATTGGTAATATTTGCATATATAACATAATTGAATATATTGCACCTATTCCGCTTGATGCAACTAATCTTATATGACTTATTTTTAATTTCATTATATATGCTGTTGCAAAAAGAATAATATAATTCATGCATAGATTTTCTAATAAAATAATATCTATATATACTGTCATATTTTCACCGCTCACTCTTATTTGGTTTTGCTAATAAATTATATAACTAGTCTGATTAAAAATCTGTCGTTTTGTGGGCAAGAAAAAAAGAAATAATCTACCTTTTAAGACTATTTCTTTTTATGTTTTATGTATTTTTTTTAATATCTACATTTTGTTTTAATTTTCGTTATTTATTTTTTATTTTTTCTTAGAAATGATGGTATGTCTAAATCGCTTTGAGAATTATTGTTGTCTGAAGGTGTTGGAATAGAGTTTAACTTTCTATCCCACGCTTTGTCTACAATGTCTCCAACTGGTGGCATATTTGGTATTGAATTCTGCTCTTTTTCAAATCCTGTAGCAATTACTGTTATTACTATATCTTCATCTAGACTTTCATCTATAACTGCTCCAAATATAATATTAGCCTCCGGATCTACACTTCTTTGTACTAATTCTGCTGCCGTATTAACTTCATGTAATCCTAAGTTTGTTCCACCTGTTATATTTATAATAACTCCTCTTGCTCCTTCTATTGATGTTTCTAACATTGGACTTTGTACAGCTTGTTTTGCTGCATCTTCTGCTCTGTTTTCACCAGATGCTCTACCTATACCCATGTGTGCCATACCTGTATTTAACATTATTGTTTTAATATCTGCAAAATCTAAATTTACAAGTCCTGGAATAGCTATTAGGTCTGATATACCTTGAACACCTTGTCTTAATACATCGTCTGCCATTTTAAACGCTTCAACTATTGATGTTTTTCTATCTATAACTTGTAATAATTTATCATTTGGAATTACTACTAAAGTATCAACTTTTCCCTTTAAGCTCTCTATTCCTCTTTCAGCTTGTGATAATCTTTTTTTGCCTTCAAATGTAAATGGTTTTGTAACAACACCTATTGTTAAAATTCCCATTTCTTTTGCACATGCCGCAACTATAGGTGCTGCTCCTGTACCTGTTCCTCCTCCCATTCCGGCTGTAACAAATACCATGTCTGCTCCGCGTAATGCTTCTGCAATTTCTGTTTTGCTTTCTTCTGCTGCTTGTGCTCCTATATCTGGGTTAGCACCTGCACCTAATCCTCTTGTTATTTTTTCACCTATTTGTATTTTTGAAGGCGCTTTTGATAGTAATAAGGCTTGTCTATCTGTATTAACTGCTATAAATTCAACTCCTTTTATTCCAGAATCAACCATTCTGTTTACAGCATTATTTCCTGCCCCTCCTATACCTATTACTTTAATTGTTGCTGTCCCATCTAGCATTGCGCTATCATCATTTCCATCCATAAACATTATATTTTCCTCCTTTATATTAGTTGTCGAAATTCAGATGTCTTATATTTGATATCGGATTTCCGACTTCTACTATGACCTCTTATTCCTGACTTCTTATGTTCTGTTTTATTTTAAAATTAACAACAAATTTATTATGAATAAAAGAATTCCTTAATTCTTTCTAATATTGAATGCAATATATTTTCGTTTGACTTTGTTTCTATACTGCTTGAAACATTTTTTGCAAATGCCCTTGATGAAATATACCTTACAAGTGCATATGCAGTTCTATATTCTGGTCTTACTGTGCTTATTAGTCTTCCTGTTGAAATTTTTACTGGTATATTTAATGCAATTTTTCCAGCAACATCACTTTTGTTTATGTTTGTAATTCCTTGTCCTGTAAGTATTACATTATTGATTCTTTGTTTTATGCCTTGCATTGTAATATCTTTATTAATTAAAGAAAAAATTTCTTCTATTCTGGCTTCTATAATTTCTATTAATTCAGAACTTTTAATTATTTTCCTATTTTCATCTTTACATGTAGATAATAAAATTTCATTATCATTATCTATAAAAGACTTCATTGCCAAGCCATATTGTTTCTTTAATTTATCTGCTTCTTCTTCTGATATGTCAAGAACCAAGGCAATATCATTTGTAATGTTGTCTCCTCCTAAAGGTATGGTATTTGTATAAACAAATGACGAACCTTCAAACACACCTATGTCTGTATTTCCAGCTCCAATATCTAACAGCATTATATTGTCACCTAATTCGTTGCTATCTAGAGCTATGCATCTTTCTGCAAGTGTTACTGGTACTAAGCCATCTATTTCTATATATGCTCTTTTTAGAATATTGGTTATTTTTTTTATATACTCTTTATCTGCTAAAATAATTTGAGCTTTTAACGTAAAACTTGAACTTAAGCTTCCTACTGGGTCTTGTACTATTCTGCCATTCTCTAGGATAAATCTGTCTGTGACTATATCTATTATTTGTTTTCCTTCTGGAATATCTATGTCACTAACTTGCATTATACTTGCCGAAACATCCTTCATTGATATTCCAGCATATCTATCTTTTGCGTCTTTTAATATACTGTTTTGGACAATTGTTACATATTTCCCTGGAATTGTTATGTATGTCGAATTAATTGTTAAGTTGGCATCAATTTCTGCATTTTTTATTAATTTTGTAACTGCAAGAACAATTTCATCTTCATCAATTATTTTTCCTTTTTTTATACCTCTGCATTTTTGGCTGTCTGTATATATAACTTCTATTTGATTAAAATTATTAACCTCCCCAATAACTATGCTTACTTTTGAGGTTCCAATGTCCATACCTACAATTATATCTCCTATTGCCAAAGTTAACCCTCCAATTTGTTTTAAATATCGTCTTTAGAATATTACATTTTTCCGCAAAAGTCAATAGGATTTGTAATATTTTTGTAATATTCTCGTAATAAAATTGCAATGTATTTCTATTGATTTTTTTTAGCCTTTTCTTGTCTATTTTTCATAAATTTTTCTATATAATACCTTCTAGTCATAGAAAGGTTATTAAACATTCTTCCAACAAAAACAACAATTGCTGCTAAATAAATATCTACATTTAATTTTTGTCCTAAATATGTTAATAAAATAGAAAGTATGGCATTACCAAAAAAGCCTGATACAAATATTTTTAAGTCAAAGTTTTTGTTTAATGTTGCTACAATTCCGCCAAAGACAGAATCTAGTGCAGCTATTATTGCTATTGCTAAATATCCTGAATATGTATATGGAATTATTGGCATAAAAATACCTATTATTGCACCTATAACACAACCTATTATTATTGCTATTAAAATCATGTTTTCTCCCTCCACTTTAGGAAAATATTATTTTTTGATATATTTTATTTCTGTCTCACCATTATATTTTAAAATTTCCACTTTTTTGTTCGCTACTAAAGTAACTGTTTTACCGCTATTGTTATATTTATCTATAAACCCACTATTTTTTAGGCTTAATATACTTGATAAATACGCTTGGTTTCCTATTGCTTTTACCACATATGGAGAAGATAGTCTCTGACCTCCTACCATTATAAGTGTATTACCTACTTCTACAATATCTGTAGTATTAATTATGCGTACGTCATTTATTGAAATTGCTTCTGCGCCAGCGTATCTTAATTCATTTATTAGTTCTAATAGATCCTCTGCAACTATTACTTGATCATTATTATCTGTTAAAGTAACTATAATTCCCTCGCCATATACGTCTGTATTTCCAACTATTAAATTTGAATTTTCTAATTCTTTGTCTAATAGTTCAGATGCTTCTTCACTGCTTTCTATTTTTTTATTATATTCATCTATTGTTGCTATAGTTTCTTCATATTTTTCATATGTTTCTTCATATTTTGTTTTCCATTCTGATAATGTAGTTCTTAATTCATCTTCTTTCATGTTTTCTATAGCTGTTATATCTGTTTCTTCAACTGTTTTAAATTGTACCAACATGACGCAAATTAGAACTATACACACCAACCCAATTATTATGCCCATTACAAGTTGCTCTTTATTTATTTTCTTCAAATATATCACCTCTTAGATTTAATATATTTTGGATTTATAACTCCATTATATTTTTCTATTGTAACACTTTCCATTCTCTTTTTTTCTACTATTATTCCGTCTTCTTCCATATAATATATGTATCCACCAGGCATCATTAATGAACCATAAAATAAATCTGTAGGACCTATTGCTTTAATTGTAAACGGTGATGTTATTTTTTCTCCGTTTATTTTAATAACACTACCTTCACATGTAATTGCAGATGTTGCAATTATCCTTTGTCCATTTATAGAAATTGCTTCTGCATTTGCATGCCTTAGCATGTTTACAATTGCTGTTAAATCCGTATTATGTACTACTAATTTGCTCATATCTAATATCTGAGTACTTAATAATTCAGAAGAAATGTTAGTATTATCTTTTAAAACTATTTCCATTCCTGGTCCAGTCACGTCTGTTAGTCCTAATAATATATTGTTATTTTTTAATTCTTCCTGTTTGGCACTAGATGTACTGCTGTCTTGTGTAGCTATGTTTCTTACTTTTTCTAGTCTATTTTCTGCTTGTCCTAATTGTGAATATACACTATCATGTTTTTCTTTCCATTTTAGGACTTCATCTCTTAATCCATTTTCTGTTAATGTTTGTCCAACTGTTGCGCTAGCATTATTCATTGTTTTTATTTGAACTATTATTGACATTGTCAATATAAAACACATTATTCCTAATGTAATTGATATTTGTTTTTTATTCATTCTCTCTCCCATCCATTTTTATACTTTTTCTCTAAACACTGCACCTTTATTGGTCAAATCTGTGTTTACAAGGATTTCGCCTTCTACTCCCTTTTCATCGTTTAATATTTTTTTCACATATGCCATTTTAGTACTTAAATTTGAAACATCCCCCAAATGTATAGCTTTTTTTTCTTCTTCCAAAGTAAGTATATAATCTTGTCTATTTGAAATATCAATTTTGGTTATTAAGTCTACTAGCTCGTTTGCATTTGCAGATTCCATTATTTGTAACACTTCTCCTAATTTTACCAAATCCTCACTTATTAGCCTTTGCCCTTCGTGTAATTCTTCCTCTGGTGTAGAAATGCCTACTATAGCAGGCATCTCTGCTTTTTGGCTTGTTATTTCCAACATGTATCCTTGGTTATTTATATATATGTAGCTATTGGCAAATGGTATCATATAAGTTGCTACTCTTTCTACTACTATAATTTCTACCTTATCTGGCAATTTCCTTCTTATTTTTACATTTTCTATATATGCATTTGCCTTTACTTTATTTTTTATATTTTTCTTTAATACTTTAAAAGTATTTTCACCTGTTTTCAATTCAGATAAACTTATTATTTCCTCTTTACTTACTTTGCTGTTTCCTATAATATTTATATCTTTAATATTAAATAATGGAGACAAAGCAACATATATGCCTACTCCTATAAGTACTATAATTAGAGTTAATACTTTTACTATCTTTAAAATCGCTTTTTTCCTTTTTATTGCTATTTGCTGTTGTTTAGTAAGCTTCTTCTTAACGTTTTGTTTATTTTTGTTAGTGTTCATACTTGTTTTTTTATTTTTTTTGTTTTTCTCTTTATCATCTGAAATTCTGGGCATACCTATAACAATTTCTTTATCAAAGTCAAATAATTCATTATTTTTATTTCTAACACTTACATTCTTTGACTTTGTTTTTTTGTTGACTTTATTTTTTTTATAATGTATGTCTTCTTTTGATTTCTTTGTCATTTGCCCTTTCCTTCCTCTCTATTCCTTTTCTTCTTTTATTGTTATTTTTGCACCTAACTTGTTCAATTTTTTATTCAAGCCTTCATATCCTCTTAAAATATATCCTATTTTATTAACTGTTGTCGTTCCTTTTGCAACTAGACCTGCTACAACTAATGCTGCTCCACCTCTTAAATCTGTGCTTTCTACAGTAGCTCCTGATAATTTTCTGCATCCCTTTATTACAGCAATTCTTCCTTCTACGGTTATCTTGGCACCCATTCGTTTTAACTCACTTACATATTTGTATCTATTTTCAAATATGTTTTCCACTATAACAGAATTTCCCTTTGCAATTGTTAGTATACTTGCAAAAACAGATTGCATGTCTGTCGGAAATCCCGGATATGGCATTGTTTTTATATCGACAGCTTTGAGTTTCTTAGGTGCCTTTAAACAAACACATTTATTTTCTATTTTTATTTCACAACCTGTTTGTTCTAGTTTGTTTAAAACTTGATTTATATGTTCTGGAATTACTTTATTTAGTTTTACCTTTCCACCAGTTATAGCAACTGCACATAATAGCGTACCCGCCTCTATTCTATCTGGCATAATGGAATATGACACATCCTTTAATTTTTCTACACCTATTATTTTAATTATGTTTGTGCCTGCTCCTTCTATTTTAGCACCCATTTTATTTAAAAATTTTGCTAAATCCACTATTTCTGGTTCCATAGCTGCATTAGAAATCTTAGTTATACCATCTGCGTAAACACTTGCAAGTATTATATTTTCGGTTGCACCAACGCTTGGGAAATCTAAGTCTATATTTGTGCCTATTATTTTATCACATTTACATGTAATAAATCCACTATCTTCTGAAATATTTACTCCCAATTTTTTAAAAGCTGCTAAATGTAAATCTATAGGTCTTGTTCCAATATCACATCCACCTGTTTGTGATAGTTTGTGGGTACATAAATTTCAAGTGGAATGCTAAACCACCGTTTTCGTATAATTCATTATACATCATATCATTTAGGTTGTACAAGTCTTTTTCTTCTTTTGTTATTTCGTTTTTATCAAATACAACTATCTTATTGAATAGTCTTGATAATTCTTCTTTTGTTAATCCATTTGCTTTAATGTCATCTATTGCTTTAAATATTAAATCTTCTTTATCTTCTAACTTATTTAATGTGTTAAACTTTGCTTGTATTTCTTCTAATTTTTCTTTTTCATTTTTTATTTTCTTTTCTAATTCTTGTTTTTTATCTTTATATATAAATTCAGGAATCAAGTCATTTAACTTATCTTCATATACTTGTTTGAACTGCTTTTCTAACTTTTCTAATGTTTGTTTTGATTTATTTAAATCCTTTTCTAGTGTTACCTTATTTGTACTTATTGCTTTTACATTATCCATTACAAAACTTTTAAATTCTGGATTACTTATTAAATTATCTATGTATGCATTTACTATTTGGTCTAAATATTCAATTCTTATTCTATGTGGTTTGCAACCATAGTCTTCTCTAACATCTTCTTTGATTGCTCCTTCATTACTATATTTTTTGCATAAATAACTATCTGGTCTTTTCCTCGTTCCAGTATTTCCCTTTCTTTTATACATTGGAGTTCCACATCTTCCGCAATACAAAAGTCCTGAATATAAGTTGTTGTCTGTATCTACATATTTGAAACCATTATTAATTTTATCGCTTTCTTTTTTTCTTTTCTTTCTAATCTTTTGTACTTTTTCGAATAGTTCTTTATCTATAATTGGCTCATGATGATTTTCTATTATAGTCCATCCTTCTTCTGGTTTTACTCTTGTTTTTTTAGATTTAAAACTTAATTTTTCTGTGTGTCCTCCAACATAGGCTCCTGTATATCTTCTATCATCTAATATTCTTACAATATGTTGTGCCTTCCAATTTGCTGTTTGTTTTGCATTTGTAAAATTTCTACTTTGAGATGGTGTTGGTATACCTTTTTTATTTAAATGTGTAGCTATTTTTTGATAACCCCAGCATTTAGAATATAACTCAAATATTTCTTGTACTACTGGTGCAGTTTCTTCATTAATTGTCAAATATTTTCCATCTTTGTTATACCCATATATTGCTTTTACTAGTAAATCTCCCTCTTCAATTTTATGTCTTAAATTCCTTCTTATATTTTTGCTATCATCTCTTGCTCTTCTTTCATTAAACCACGCATATAATCCAAACATTTCCTCATTATATTGCTCATCTTCAAATATTATTTCTACACCTTGTTCTTCTAAATATTCAACAAATTCTAATGCTTCTCTTTGATTTCTTCCAAGTCTTGCAGAGTTTTTGAATACAATTACATCTATCTCTTTTTTTCTTGCTCTTTCTCTTATATCATCAAACCTGCTAAAGTCTGTTCCGCTTTTGTCATCATCCATTATAATGTCTACAATATTGGTATATCCATGACTTTTACAATATTTAACTAGCAAATCTCTTTGGGTTTCTATTCTTTCATAGTTTTCTCCATAGTCATCTCTGCTTTCTCTGCAATATATTACAACTCTTTTTTCATTGTTTTGTTTTTGCATGATATACCTCCATTTTTATAATGTATCAATAACATTATTATTTGTTTTACTTTTATTGGTGCTATTATATAAAAATAGTTCTAAAAAATCAATGTTTTAATTGAAATTTTAGAACTTTCTTCAGTCGGTTACAATTTGTTACCAACTGGTTAGTTTTTATAAACAATTTGCTATTTCAACTGGTGACAATTTGTAACCAGTTGGATAGAAATACTAACCATCTTGATTTTCACCTTTATCAGAAATCTTTTTTACTTTTTCATCTTCTATATACTCATAGTTTAGTTTATTTGTTTTAGTTACAACTGGTTCTCCAAGATTTTTTTCAATATCATCTCTTGCAACTTTTGCAGCATGTCCACCCATTTTAGCAACTTTGATATTTTCCTTTAATCCATTTGGCTTCTGTTTTGCTGCTAATCTTTTAGTGGCTTCTTCAGATAAATCTGTTAATATAAGTTCTATATTATCCATATTATCTCTTAAGCTTTCTTTTCTCAAACCTTTATATTGTTTATATTCTTTTGCTGTCATTCCAGACCATTCTCTATATATTTCGTTTGTTAAAATTGCATATTCAAGATTACTTTCAATTCCATTTTCTTTCCATACATCTGTTAATTTTTTTCTTTCTTGTATCGATTTTATTCTTTTTGCAATCCAATCTTCATCATAACCTTTTGCTCGATATAAATCTATTGCTCTTTGTAATGCAACACTTGGATCAAAAGTTTCATTAATTCTTTCTTTTCCTAATTTTGCTAGCCATTGTTTTATAGGCTCTGCATTTTTGGATGGAATTGATTCAATTATACGAAACATGCCTTCAATATCACATACATCAGTATTATAATATTTTCCATCAGATGATTTTAATTTCAGTTGGCGACAATTTGTCACCGACTCATTTCCTTCTGCTTTAAGTCTTTGTTTTAACTTATTCCAATATTTCCTTCCATCTTTACTTTGTGATATGACACTTACTATATCAACCACGCTTATGAAATATTTTTCTTCCTCTTTATCCCATAATGTTCTAATTGTATCATTATTAAACAATTTATTTATTAATTGCATTTTGTTTTCATCCATTTTTACCTCTTTTCTTTCAACTGTCCGATTTTTTTTGGACAATTGAATTTCTCATTTATTTTCTATATTTATATCATATTTCTAAAACTTTTTCAATGCTTTTTGCGAATTTTTGTTCTTATTTTTATCTATATTTTTCTTGTATTCTATCGGAAATAATATCGGTGAATACCTGTTTATAATCTTGAATTTCACCGTCAATTTTTTGTGGAATAATAAATACTGCAAAAGGTAATTCGTCTTTCTTCTTTTTAGTTTCACTATCCTTTACCTTTTCCAGAATATTCACCTACCTTTCCTCTAATTTATATTCAAGAACTTCTTGTCCTTATCACTAAAACTACAAGTGGTAAATACCCATATGAGATTTGCCTTCATTCCTGCCCTGCAGAATCGCCCCTTTACATCACGTTAGACAAACGGAAGTATCATTATATGTAAATGGTCAAGAATATTATAATAATTTATATATAGATACTGGTAAAACTTGCAAGGATATTGGTGCTTTAAATAGACAAAAAGGAAAAGTGGAAGATAGTGATATTCTAAAGGAATACAAAAAAGAATATAAAAAAAATATATGGTAACGATTATAAACATCCTAAAGAATTTAGTGAAAGAAAATTAAGCAATGGTCAAAAAAAGCTATTGAAGAGATAGCTACAATGATATCCAAATTGAAGAATTTAAGATTGAGTTGCAAAAATTAAATCAATTGTATTGTAAAAAATAGAACAAGCAAATTTGTACTTGTTCTATTTCCTTATAAAAAAGTATTTTATTTTATTAATAACTTTTTTTAATGTAGATCCTCTATATTCGACCATAGCAACCTCATTAGCAATATTTTGTGTTTCTTCTACATATTCTTGCTTACGATTTTTAAATAAATTATCAAGATTGTATTTTTCATGTAAAATTTCTTGGTATTGTTGCTCGTTTTGACTTAACTTATTTAAGTATAGTTCCTTTTGTTGTTCTGTAACACACCAATAATTATAGCATATCATTCCTATAATACCTCTTGTTTCATCAAGTATATTTAATTCTTTTAAAGGTCTGTTATAATCGAAATTGCATATATATTCTTTTGAAGCATTTTCATTAAGAAATTGTATGAATTTTTTAGGTATTTTATCTACATCTTCTTGTCTTATTCCTTTTAAATAATAAATAACTTCTGCCATTGCATTTGCATCTTTTACACTAACCATTTTTAACCTCTATTCTATATTTTGTTCATCATTATATGTTCTTCTCCTAATACATTGTTTATAGTTGTTCTAGTAGCTTTTTTCATATAAGAAAACCTTGTTTCATCATCTTTTATGCAATCTGTAAATCCGTCTTTACCTTTTTGAACTTGTCTTGCTCTTATTCTGTCAATAATCATTCCAGAAACTTTTGCATAAAATTCTTCATTTCCAATATGTGAATTATATATTGCCTCATCCATAACTAAACCTTCTTTTCGATCTTGTCCAGCCATTTTTTCTGTCCAATTTTGTCCTACACTAAATTCCCTCATTAAGATTTCTTCTACAGCTTTTTCATCAATTTGAAATAACTGTCCAATTTTTTGTAAATCTAAATTATTAGCAAAACTTCCTACAAATGTTTCTAATATGCTATCAATTTGTTCTTGACTTTTGCCTGTCATTGACATAGCATTTTGAACAACTTTAATACATGATGCAATATGCATAACTTGTCCTGTATATTTTCGTTTTATTTCTTCCATTAATGCATCTGCTTTGTATGGTTCTGTTTTATACTTTTCTTTCATTTCTGCTTGTTTTTTAAATATATCAAAATATGAATCATCGCAAAATTCTCCTGTAAGTGAAAAATCCTGTCTATGTATTAAGTTTTCACATTCCCAACCATTGCTCATAAGTGCAGCTATATTTTTTCCAAAAACTTCTGCTAATTGCTCTGTAAAATTACCATTTTGCTTTTCTGAAAAGTCCATTATAGTTTGTAATTGTTCTGTGTTACCATTTGCTATACAAGTTTCTAAATCTGAAATTCTAAAAGGGCTACCCATAATTCTTTCTGCTTGACCATATCTTTGACCTCTTGAATAAGAACTATCTACTGCATTAATAAAATCTTGCATTGAATATCCCAATGATTCAACATTTGCTTGAACCTCTGGAGATGATATAAAGCCAATTCTTTGTAAATATTCTCTCATACTTTCTGGTCTTTGATTTTCTCCTAACTCTTGCGAATAATCACTGCCATAAATTTCTTCTAATCTTCTTTTTCTTTCATCATCTTCCACTGCATAATCAGATTTAAATTCATCTAAACTGCCTTTTACCTTTATTGGAAGCCCATATTTTATACTAAAATCTTGTGGTATTTCTCTTATATATTTAATAGCAGGTACTTTTATTCCCATCTCTGCTAATCTTTTATTTATATCTCCCTCGATTTCTATATCTTCTAAAGGAGATGTGCCGTTTATCCTAATTTCTGGTTTTTTACCGTTAAAAACTACTGCGCTTACTTTATAACTATATGTTCCTGGAGCATATTCAATAGCTCTTGCATTTACTAAGTCCTTTGGGCCTAACTCTGATGTAGATAAATGCGAATCAACACCTTTAAAGTTGTGAATTGAACCGTCTTTATCAATCGTAAAAATAGCTCTCCCCATAGATGCTGTAGCAAATCCTCTTTCATCTTCTGGGATACTTTCTATTTGTGATGATTCTACTCTTTCAAATCTTACAATTCCATTTTCTTGTATTATTCTTCCACATATTATAGTTCCAGTATTTATTAATTTTTGTATTTGTTCATTAGCCATATTTTACCTCCAAATTTTTAATATAACTTTTAAATACTACAAATGATAATTTATAGATGAATTTTTATAACTAATGTTGTAGGGGGCAAACTTCTCCGATGTATCCACCAAATATCGCAATCCCCTGGATATGAGAATGTTACTTCTTTAAATCTTCCTAATATTGCTCCGGCTAATATTACTGTTGACCTCATTTGCCTCATTAGTTGTTCTGGAATTTCTCTTTTGGTTATCTTCTTAGAGTCTATCTCTATTTTACCATTATTCTTCTTAATTTTACAACCCAAATATTTTAAAATTTCTTGTGTTATTTTTGTATCATGTATATTAGGTACATTGTATAACTTTGTATTTCCTTTATTTAATATTGTTGCTGCTAATATTGGTAATGATGCATTTTTTGAACCTGATACTTCTACTTCACCCTCTAATCTTCTGCCTCCTTCTATTATGTAACTAGACATTTTATTCACCCTTTCTATTTTATTTTGCTATATTTTATGTCTTGTTTTCATAAAATGTGAGCGTTTCATTATGAAGGAAGCCTACAAAAAGGTTTAAATGATATAAAAGCAAATAGAGTAATTTCTTTAGATGAAGCATTTACTAAAATTGATAATATATAATAATGGGGCAATGTTATGAAAAAATATTTTGGAAAAATATTTAAAAGATGAATAGTTAGCAAGTATAAAATCTATGTATCATTTGTAGTAAAGTAATTATTATATTCAAAACATAAATATTGCTTTTTTCTTCCTAAAATGGTAAAATAATGTTGTGGAGGTTGATTTTATGAAATTTAAATCTAATTCTGGAAGAACATTATTTATGACTATTATAATTGTTTTTATTTTAGTTATTATTGGTGCTATTACTTATTTTGGAATAATCTCTTATCCAGAAGTATTTAATGATATAAAAGTAAAAGTTCAACAAACTTTTAATAAAAATGAAAAAAATAACACTAATAGTACTTTAGATACTACTAGTGAAAACAATAATTTATAAAATTTCTTTTATATTTTTAATATTAGATACTGTTTCAATATATCCTTTATTGTAACAGTCTTTTATTTTTTTTACATTAAAAACATTGCCAGATGGGATTTTTACATTTATTACATAATCACATTCTTTGACTGTTCTTTCATCTTTCTCATTAAACATAACGTCTATCGCCTTAAATGCCACATCATATGCACCTTTTGGATTATCTGTAAGATCTGGTGGAAATTTAATTGCAATTTTTTTGTCTACTTTTAGTTTTTCTAATTCTCCTACTGGTACATTGTCTAATATTCCACCATCTACAAATTTATAATTTTCAAATTCACATGGTGCAAATAATCCTGGAAAACTGCAACTTGCTCTTACTGCTTTTCCAATAGAAATATCATTTATATATTTTTCATCATTTTTTACTATTCTATTTGTAAATACATGCTTTTTGCAATTAACTATATCAACACTTGAAATAGCTATAGGCATTTTTATATCTGTTATATTATACAATCCCTTGTATTTTGCACACTCATCTATTACATTCTCTATTGTTTCTCCTGACAGTACACCATAGCCTAAGAGTCTTTTTGAATTCTTTATATTTGACATTAAATATCTAGGCTCCGCTCTAAATATGTCCTTGGCAAAATAATTGAATAAATCTAGCATTTGGTCTGCTGTATATCCCATTGCTACTAACACTGTAATTATACTGCCTATACTTGTTCCTGTTACAGCACTTATTTCTATTTGATTCTCTTCAAATGCTTTTATTGCCCCTATATGTGCCGTTCCTTTTATTCCTCCACCAGATAAAGCCAGTCCTATTCTCATTTTTCCTCACGTTCCTTTCTTTTACACATTAAATTTCAATTTTTACATTTTAACTACCAATTTATTTATTTTTGAACTAACATATAACTCTAGTTTTTTCATAAACTCTTCAGATTTAATCTCACTATTTGCTACCATTTCTAATCCTTTTTCCCAACTTGCTGTTAATTTTGGGTTTAACATATCTGGCATAGAGTTATATACTACATCATATATTTTTTCTCCGCTTCTCGGTCGGTGTTATAATTTGTGTCTTTGTATTTATAGATATGTAGTTAATTCTTTCTAATTTTTTTATAATTTCTGCTCTAGTAGCACTTGTGCCTATTCCAGCTCCTTTTATTTGTTCTCTTAACTCTTCATCTTCTATTAGTTTACCCGCATTTTCCATTGCCAATATAATAGAACCAGAATTATATCTTGAAGGAGGAGTTGTCTCAGATGTCTTTATTTCAAAGTTTATAATTTCTATGTCTTGTCCTTTTTTTAATTTATTAAGTATGTCTAAATTTTCTTGCGAATTTTCTTTTTGGTTGTCTTTTAATACTTCTAAATATCCTAACACAGTACATACTTTACCATTTGCAAAGAATTGTTCATTTTCTATGTTGATCTCCACTGATACTTTACTAAACTCTGCTGATGGATAAAAAATACTTAAAAATCTTTTTACTATTAAAATATACACTTTTTTATGTAGTTCTATTAAATTATCATAGTTTTCATAGCCTTGACCTGTTGGTATTATCGCATAATGATCTGTTATTTTACTATCATCTACATATTTTGTCCTTATTAAATCTGTAGAGTATTTTTCTTCCACCATTTTCTTTATATATTTTTGTATTTCCTCATTTCTAAAACCTTTTGCTATTCCATTTAAGTTTTTTGAAATAACTTTTGCAACAGCCGTAGATATAACTCTAGCATCTGTTCTTGGATATGTTACCAACTTTTTCTCATACAAATTTTGTATTATCTCCAATGTTTCATCTGGTTTTATTTTAAATCTTTTTGTGCATTCATTTTGAATTTCTGCTAAATTAAACAACAATGGTGCTTTTTCTTTGGTTTTGCTTTTTTTTACTTCTCTTACAACTGCATTTTTACCTTTAAAATAATTTATAAATTCCTTTGCATCATTTTCCTTTTTAAAACCTGATTCATTATAGAGTTTCGGCGAATTCCATAGTATTGATTTTTCTCCCACTTTCCATTCTGCACTAAATGCATTTTCTTGCTTTCCAAACTTTCCAATCACCTTGTAATATGGAATTTTAACAAAATTTCTAATTTCACGCTCTCTGGAAACTACCATGCCCAAAACACAAGTCATAACTCTTCCAACTGATATAGATATTTTATCTTCACCCAAGTCTTTTGCCAATCTTTTACCATATATTATAGATAACAGTCTAGAAAAATTAATTCCTATTAAATAATCTTCTTTTGCACGTAAATATGCCGAATCTGATAAACTATTATATTCATCTAATGGCTTAGCTTGCTCTATTCCTCTTTTTATTTCTTCTTCTGTTTGAGAATCTATCCATATTCTTCTTCTCTGTTTATTTTTAAGTCCTATTTGCATTTCTACAAGTCTATATATGTATTCCCCCTCTCTTCCAGAGTCAGTTGCAACATATATACATTCAATGTCTTCTCTTGTTAACAGTTCTTTTATTATATTATACTGTTTTTCAACATTTGGTATCACTTCATATTTATATTCTTTTGGCATAAATGGTAATGTGTCTAATCTCCAAAATTTTAATTTCTCATCATATTTTTCTGGATAAGACATTGTTACTAAATGACCCACACACCACGTTATTATCCAATTTGCAGATTCTATATATCCATTTTTTCTTATTCCATTTTCCTTTAGAACTTTTGCAAATTCCATAGCTACTGATGGCTTTTCCGTTATTAATATATTTTTCAAAAACATCTTCCTTTGCTATAATTATTCATATTTTACTATATCAAATTCTGAAGTAAAATTCTGATTTCCGTATGCAAATACTATGTATAATTTTCCTTCTTCATTCAAAAAGAAATTAGTTATATTTTCTGTTTTATATATTTCACTTTCTAAATTTCTTTCATATACAGGGTACCCAGAATTTATTAATATTGTCTCTTCTTTTTTTACGCTTTTTAAGACATCATTTATTTTGTTCTGTAATTCTTGTACATTTATATTTTTTTGTTCAATTATATTATTTAAAGAAACTTTTTCTTTTGTCTCTATATTGTAGTTATATGTTTGAATTATTATTCTTTGTGGATTATTGCCCTGCTTTAATGATGATTTAATAATAATAGATAAAATATTATCATTTAAATATCCTACATAATCTATGCTGTATATGATTTTTTCAGCATTATTTTTATTTTTTCTTACTTCATTTGCTTTTTTTACAAACACCTCTTGAGTTACCTTATTAAATTCTTTTGGTATATCTCCTTTTATATTAATCATTGGTATATTTAAATCTATATCATAAAATTCATTTTCTTGTTGTATACTGTAAGCTATATATACTATGCTTTTTTCTGTGTTAATTCTTTCTATTTTTGAAATATCCTTTTCTTCTACATTAAAACTATTGTTAATAGTTTTAACAAATTCAGTTTTTAACTCTTCCATAGTTTTTTCTTTTTCTGGTTGAACTGGATTTTCTATTAGATTTTCATCTGTTGTATTATTAGTTGGTATACCAGAAGTTTTGCTATCCCTCTTGCCAAAAAATTGTGCATATGCCCCTAAAACAATTGATAATACACATATTATAGATATGATTATATATATTTTTTTTGCGTTTTCCATTTCTTTGTAATACCTCCATTTACATTTTAGCAAATCTTCATCTATTATACCATTTTTTTGCAGAAAATACAAATTTTTTAATTGACTAGTTTATCTTTTTGCGTTATTATATATATTGAATTAATTTATAAGATTGGAGATTATTTAATATATGTTATGCTCAATATGTAATAAAAATACAGCAGTAATTTTTATAAACAAGCAAGATGAAAACGGTAAACAAGAATTACAAGGTTTATGCTATGAATGTGCAAAGGCTAAAGGAATAAATCCTATAGATAGTTTAATGAAACAAGCTAATTTGTCTGAAAATGATTTAAATGATATGACCAAGCAACTAGAAACTATCGTAAAAGATATGGCAAATAATATAGATTTATCTAGTATTGACCCTTCTAGTTTTACATCAGATGATTCTACTAACTTTGAAGATAGTCCTACTCCACAGTTTAGTGCTATTCCATTAGGTTCTATCTTTTCTAATATGTTTGGCGAAAATGCCGAAGGTGCACAAGAATCATCTTCTGACAGAAAAAAAGTTAAAGTTGATAAAAAAGTTAAAGATAAAAAGAAAAAAGCTTTAGATACATTTGGAACTAATTTAACTAATAAAGCAAAAAATAATCAATTAGACATGGTTGTTGGTAGAGATAAAGAAATTCAAAGAATTATTCAAATTTTAAATAGACGTTCCAAAAATAACCCTTGCTTAATAGGAGAACCTGGTGTTGGTAAAACAGCAATAGCTCAAGGATTAGCCATAAAAATTGCTAATGGAAATGTACCTGCAAAATTATTGAATAAAGAAGTTTATTTATTAGACATGACATCTGTAATTGCTGGAACACAATTTAGAGGACAATTTGAAGCAAGAATGAAATCTATTATAGATGAATGTAAAAACTTAGGAAATATTATATTAGTTATAGATGAAATCCATAATATTATAGGTGCTGGTGATGCTGAACATTCCATGAATGCTGCAGATATTTTGAAGCCTTCTCTTTCAAATGGAGAAATTCAATTAGTTGGAACCACTACATTAAAAGAATACAGAAAATATATTGAAAAAGATAGTGCTTTAGAAAGAAGATTCCAACCAGTTATTGTAGAAGAACCTTCAATTACAGATTCAATAGATATTCTTGAAGGTATAAAAAAATATTACGAGGAATTTCACAAGGTAAAGATTTCTACTGATGTTATTAAACAAGCTGTTATAATGTCCGAAAAATACATCCATGACAGATTTTTGCCAGATAAAGCTATTGATATATTGGATGAAGCATGTTCTAGAATCAATTTAAATAATAAAGAACTATATCAATTAGAAATTCTAAAAAATCAATTAAAAGATGTTCAAGAAGATAAAGAAGAAGCCGCTTCTGCTGATTCAACAGAAGATTATAAAAAAGCTGCTGAATTAAAAGCAAAAGAATGTGCTTTAATAGAACAGATTGATAAATTAAATAAAAAAATGAAACTTGTTAATTTAACTGTTCAAGATATTGCTGAAGTAATCGAGAGTTGGACTAAAATTCCTGTTAAGAAAATAACTGAAGAGGAAACACAAAAACTTTTAAATTTAGAGGGAAACTTACATCAAAGAATAATTGGCCAAGATAATGCTGTAGAAGCTGTTTCTAGAGCAATAAGAAGAAATAGAGCTGGATTAAAAAGTACAAAAAGGCCACCTTCTTTTATATTTGTAGGTCCTACTGGTGTAGGTAAAACTGAGCTTGCTAAGGCTTTAGCCTACGAGATGTTTGGAAATGATGATTCCATTATTAGAGTAGATATGTCTGAATATATGGAAAGTCATTCTACATCCAAGTTAATAGGCTCGCCTCCTGGATATGTAGGTTATGATGATGCAGGCCAACTAACTGAAAAAGTTAAAAGAAACCCTTATTCAATTATATTGTTTGATGAAATAGAAAAAGCACACCCTGATGTGTTTAATATATTGCTTCAAGTTTTGGATGATGGCAGATTAACAGATGCTCAAGGAAATACCATAAGCTTTGAAAATACTATTATTATAATGACTTCTAATGCTGGTTCTAACCTAAATACAAATTCTATAGGGTTTGGTGGTACTCAAATTAATAATTCTAAAATATTAGATACTTTAAGAGAAACTTTTAGACCCGAATTTTTAAACAGAGTAGATGAGATTGTTATATTTAATCAACTAACTAATGAACAATTGTTACAAATTATAAATTTAATGTTAAAAGATACTCAAAAAGCATTGTCTAATAAAGATATTACAATGGTACTTACAGAATCTGCAACTAACTTTTTATTAAAAGTTGGTACTGACGTAAAATATGGTGCAAGACCTTTAAGAAGAGCAATACAAAGATATTTAGAAGATGAACTGTCTGACATGATTTTAAAGGGTGAATTAAAAAACGGACAAAAAGTATTAATAGATTGTAATAATGAAAATTTAACTTTTAAAGTAGAATTATAAATAGAACTATAAATGGAGGAAAAAAATGTTTAAACATGTGCCAAATATTTTAACACTATCCAGATTTGCCTTAATCCCTTTTATTGTATATTTTATTGATGCAGAAAATTACCTTTTGGCATTTATATTCCTTACTATTTCTGCCTTAACAGATATATTAGACGGTTTTATTGCTAGAAAATTTAATTTAATAACCAATTTTGGAAAATTAATAGACCCTTTAGCTGATAAAGCAACTCAAGTTTCTATATTGATAATACTTACATTAAAAAATGTTATACCTTTATGGATTTTGGTTGTTGTTTTCATAAAAGAACTTCTAATGGTTTCTGGTGCATCATTTCTATATGGTAAAAAATTAGTTGTTTCTAGTAGATGGTATGGCAAGCTTACTACCGTATTATTTTACATTGCAATAGTTTGCTCATTTATTGTACGTGTTTGGAATGGTTCTTTATTTGGGCACCCAGAATATAGTTTACCTCTTTTGCCAAACTTTGATCAATATATATATTATTTAGCACTTATTGCCACAATTTTTTCGTTAATAATGTATTTTAGAGCATTCTATCAACAAGGTTATTTAAAGAAAGAAAGTTTAAAAATAGATAAGTGAGAATTTAGCCAGTGTTTTTACACACTGGCTATACTTTTATTCAAAATCTTCTAATATTGAATTTAATTTTTCCTCTCCTATTGCATATATTCCCTTTTTTAGATTTATCAAATCCACTTCTGGTAAATACTGAACTTGTATTTGTGTATTTTCTTTAAATACTGCTTCATTTTCTTGATTTACCTTATAAATTGCTATAACTCCATTGTTTTCTTTCAATACATAATGTCTATCACAATATTCATCTTTCTCCCTATACAAAACAATCTCAGAAGAAGTAAACTTTTTTATCTGCCAATCTTTATAATATTGTTCTATGTCTTTTTCTTCTTTATTTATTAATTCTTCTGGTATTATTTCAGTTTCTTGTACAGTATGATTGCAAATTTTATAAACTGTATTTTTTTGTACAATTGAATTTGGAGATGTTTTTACCGTGTTTGAAGAAGTACTTACTGTTCGATTTTCTTTTTCTATCATTTTTCTTTTAAGTTCATCAGCTAATTCTTTTGCTTTAATCGAATTCTGGTTTAATGTATTGTTTATATTATATATATATATTCCTGTTATTCCTCCTATTACTAATAATACAATAGAAATTATTACAATAATCCAAACTTTTTTCATACTATCACCTTATATCTTTTTTTATAGTATGAGAAAATTTTGTTAAATTTATACATTAAATTTCTATGTAATTATATTCGCATGCCCTTATAAGTCTATTTATTATTGCCAATCCTAATCCTTGCTTAGTTACACCTTCTATAATAACTAAATCCGCATTGCATTTGTCTGCTTTTCTTAATAGTGAAAATATATTTTGTGCAACATCTTCTAATGTAGCTCCCATGCTCAATTTATTCTTTGAAATATATTTAGGCATATTTCCCTGCGTTCCTAATACAACCACATTTTTGTAGTCATTTGATATTTCGTTTATTTTATTTATCATTTTAGCTTTATCTTTGCTATATACTAAAACACATTTAGTTTTTGGAGCATAGTGTCTATACTTCATTCCTGGGGAAGCCACAGGTTTGTCTGTAACTTTTTCAAAAACATTTTTATTAACTTCTACTTCGTTTGCAACACTTTCCAATTCTTCTAATGTTATTTTACCTGGTCTTAGAATTTCTATTTTTTTATCTATTACTCTTATAACAGTTGATTCTAAGCCTATTATTGTTTTACCACCATCTATTATATAATCCACCTTACCATCTAACTCTTCTATAATGTCTTGCACATTTGTACCACTTGGTCTTCCAGATACATTAGCACTTGGAGCTGCTATAGGTACACCTGACAGTTCAATTAATTCTCTTGCTATCTCATTACTTGGCATTCTTACTCCTACTGTGTTTAATCCTGCTGTTACACTGTTTGGTATAATATTTTCACTTTTTCTATTAAATATTATAGTGAGTGGACCTGGCCAAAATTTATTTATTAGTTTTTTCTCTATTTTCCCTATGCTTTCCACAATTTGCTCTAACATGTTGATATTTGATATATGTACTATAAGTGGGTTGTCACTTGCCCTTCCTTTTGCCACAAATATTTTTTGTACAGCATTAGTGTCTAAAGCATTAGCGCCTATCCCATATACAGTTTCTGTTGGAAATAATACCAACTTTCCTTCTTTTATTCCATTTGCTGCTTCCTTTATTTCTTCTATTTTTACTTCTTTTTCTTCATTAAAATATATAGACTTCATTTAATCACTTTCCTCTGTAAAGATTTTACAATATTATTTTAATTATGTCTATAATATTTTATTTTTTAAAATTCTAATCCAAAACTTACACCCAAAGCACTGTTTAATTCATTTATTATTCTCTCGTCATTTATATGACCTATTTTTTCCTTCAACCTGCTTTTATCTATTGTTCTTATTTGTTCTGTTAGAACAATAGAATCAGCTTTTAACCCACTTTCTTCTGGACTTATCTCTATATGAGTAGGCAACTTATTTTTAGTGGTTTGTGATGTTATTGCCGCTGCTATTACTGTTGGACTATGCTTATTTCCAACATCATTTTGTATAATCAGAACTGGTCTTATTCCTCCTTGTTCTGACCCAACAACAGGGCTTAAATCAGCATAAAACATATCTCCTCTTTTTATTACCATTATCTTCACTCCCAGTATTTGCATATTTAAGGTTTATTTTTTAATATATTTTAGTATTAGTTGAGATAAAAATAATAGTAACTACTAGCCTTTTTACATATTTACATATACATTTTTTAATCTAAATGCCAACACATCATCCCTTTTTAAACTATTTATTTCTATCTCATTATATAATATGTAAACGGTTGTATTTTTGCTAACGTTCTTTATTTGCATTTTTATAGGTTTGCCTGTTTTTCTATCTATATATAACTTTTTGTTTAATTCATCTGCATCTTTTATTTCCATTATTATGATTCCATTTTGTTCTATAATATTTTGTTTTCCTGTTTCTATCATCTTTTTGTATTCTTCTGTAAATGTATTTAGCCACAGAAAATTACTTGTTACATCGGAGTAATTTTCATATATAGTACTTAGATTCAACTTAGTATTATTTATTTTCAAATTGTTTCCGTCAAATATTGTTTCTAAGCCTTCTATATTACTTGGCTCTAATACTATTTGTTTTTGTACATTAGGTTCTGCATATTTTTGTTCTAGTACATATTTATTCTTGTTTTTATTGCTTTGTATTTCAACTTCAATTTTGGCATTGTATGAGCTAATACTTAAAATATATTCTTCAATTTCCTTTAAATTTTTGTTACTCATATTATTTCCACTTTTTAAGTTTTTATAATTATTTTTTATAAAAAAATATATAATTACTGATGCAACCAAAACAGCCAAAATGCCCAATATAATTATTAATTTCTTTTTTTCCATAATTAATCTAACTCTCTCCTTCCCTATTTTTACAATCTAAAAAAGAGAATAGAAATATTCTATTCTCTATATATTTTTATTCAATTATTTTTAAAGTATTCTATTAAACATTTTTCTAATTCGTTTTGCTTTTCTATTTTATTTATTTTTTCTCTTATCTCTGTTGCATTCTTCATATTTTTTATATAACAACTTATATGTTTTCTCATTTCTTTTATTGCAATTTCTTCGCCCTTTTCCTGTACTTCTAAATTAATGTGATTTAATATTATACATAGTTGCTCACTCTTAGAAATAGGATCAACCTCTTTTCCTTGTAAAAAATCTATTATTTCTTTAAATATCCATGGCTTTCCAATTGTTGCCCTACCTATCATAATGCCATCTACACCAGTTTGTTCAAACATTCTTAGTGCATCTTCCTTCGTTTTTATATCTCCATTTCCTATAACAGGTATTTTTACTGCATCCTTTACTTTTTTAATTATATCCCAGTCTGCAACTCCAGAATAAAATTCTGCTCTTGTTCTACCATGTATAGTTATCGCCGAAGCTCCCGCCGCTTCTATTATTTTTGCTACTTCTACAGCAACAATATTTTCTGAATTCCAACCTTTTCGTATTTTTACAGTTACCGGTACTTTTGCATTTTTTACAACTACTTTTACTATTTGCTCTAGTAATTTTAAATTTTGCAACAATCTGCTTCCATCTCCATTTTTTACTACCTTAGGAGCCGGACATCCCATATTAATATCTATAATATCTGCTGTATCACTTACATAATTTGCTGCAAATTCCATTGATTGAATGTCACTTCCAAATATTTGAACCGCAATAGGTCTATCTTGCTCGTTTACTTTTAACAATCTTTTTGTCTTTTCATCATTATAATATAAAGCTTTGCTACTAACCATTTCTGTATATGTGAGTCCTGGGCCAAATTGTTTGCAAACTGTTCTAAATGGCAGGTCTGTTATTCCTGCCATTGGCGCTAAAAATATATTGTTTTCTAATTCTACATTTCCTATCTTTATTTTTTTTAAATACATTTTCCCCTCATTTACAATTTTTTAGTAATTTCTTCGAAGTGTGGGCGATTAAAATCGCCCCTACATTTTTCATAGATTACTTTACACTATCTTATAATTACAACTTATTCTATAAATAATACTTTTTGTCTTCTTCCACTAATATTTAATAATATTCCTATCATTATTATATTACTCAATAGTGAGCTCCCCCCATAACTTACAAATGGAAGTGGTATCCCCGTTATTGGCAACAAGCCCATTGTCATTCCTATATTTTCTAGCATATGAAAAAAGAATATTCCTGCAATTCCTGCTGCAATATATGACCCTTCTAGGTCTTTTGCAGTTTTAGCAACATATATAGCCTTTGTAATTAGCACAACATATAGAACTATTATTCCTGCTGCAACTATAAATCCCAATTCTTCTCCAATAACAGAAAAAATAAAGTCTGTAGTTTTAGGATACAAGAAGCCTAATTGGGTTTGATTTCCCTTTAATAGACCCATTCCAAATAATTGACCTGCACCTATTGCAAGTTTTGATTGTATAATATTGTACCCTGCACCCCTTGGATCTAAATTAGGATTTAAATATACATCTATTCTTGTTTTTGCATGCTCTGGCAATACAAAAAAGTAGAGTAATGGAACTGCTACAATGACCACCGCTATTGCAACAATTATATATTTTTTATCTATTCCAGCCACAAATAACATAAAAATCAGTGCCATAATAAATGCTATTGCCGTTCCATAGTCGGGTTGTTTAATTATTAGTAATACCGGAACCATTGCTACACCTAATATTATTGCTAATTTATATATTACATTTATTTCTTTTTTTCCTCTTGACTGTATTTTCACTATTGTATATGTTAAGGATAATATTATTACAATCTTGGCTAATTCTGCTGGTTGAAATGATACTGCACCTATATTATACCAACTTGTTGCACCATTTATTGGAGTTGTAAATAAAACTCCTGCTAACAACAATATAATAATCCCATATAATATTGGGGCTATTTTTATTAGTAACTCATAATCTATTGCTATAATTGCTATTAATATTGGTATACTTACTATTATCCAAACTATTTGTTTTTTTAGTTCATCATAATTCGAGTTTTGAGTAGCTGAAAATAGGGCTACCAAGCCTATTATAATTAATATAACAGTACATATTAGTATTCCCCATTCCATATTTTTAAGAATTCGTTTCCTCATTACTTACCTCATTATCATTATCATTTTCGTTTGAAACTATATCTTCTTTATTCTCTTTTTCATTTTTTTCGTTTGATGATTCTCCTATTGTTCCTAGTTCATTCTCCTCCTCATTTTCTTTTGTTGCTTCCTTTTCTGATTCTTTATTTGTAGGTTTTTCTTCTGTTTCTGGTTTTTCTTCTTCAGATATTTCCTCAATCTGTTTTAAGTCTTCTTCCTTTTCTTTTTCTGTGCTTTCTTCCTCTTCTTTGTTTTGAATTTTTCTCGCTTCATTTTTTATAGTCACTATTGGAATATTAGCATATAGTGAAGGCGCACCCACTGTGCCATCATCACCAGATTTATTTGTAAGTCTAACATCTATTGCTTTTTCATCTATCTCTATATATTTTTTTATAACCTCTATTATTTCTTGTTTCATCATTTCTAGAAAGTCTGCTGATATATTTGCTCTATCCTGTGCCAATACTAAGTGTAGTCTTTCCTTTGCCGTTTCTTTAGAATTTTCTTTTCCATTCTTTCCTATGTTTTTAAAGAAATTTATTATATTCTCAAACATCTTATACCCCCATCAGTAATTATTTTTTAGAAAAACGATGCTTTAATTTAGCAAAAAAACTTTCCTTTCTTCCAGGTATAGTCACCTCTATGTTTTCTCCTAATATTCTTCTAGCTATTTCTATATATGCTTTTCCAGATGGAGCCTTATGGTTAGATACTACTGGTTCACCTTTATTAGTTTGCGTAATTATATATTCATCATCAGGTACAACTCCAATTAGGTCTATTGATAGCAAGTCTACAATATCTTCTACATCCATCATTTCGCCTTTTCTTACCATTGCTGGTCTTAATCTATTTACTACTAATTCTGGATTTTTTATTTCTGACGCTTCTAAAAGTCCTACAATTCTATCTGCATCTCTTATTGCAGAAATTTCTGCGGTTGTTACTACTATTGCTCTATTTGCTCCTGCTATGGCATTTTTAAAGCCTTGTTCTATTCCTGCTGGACAATCTATAATTATGTAATCAAACTCTTCTTTTAGTTTTTCTGTTAATTCTTTCATTTGTTCTTCATTTACTGCACTTTTATCTCTTGTTTGCGCTGCTGGAAGTAAAAACAAATCCTTAAAACGCTTGTCCTTAATTAATGCCTGTTTCAATTTGCATTTTTCTTCAACAACATCTACTATGTCATACACTATTCTATTTTCCAGTCCCATTACAACATCAAGATTTCTTAGTCCAATATCTGTATCTATTAAAACTACCTTTTTCCCTCTTAATGCTAAAGCAGACCCAAGATTTGCTGTTGTTGTTGTCTTTCCAACACCACCTTTTCCAGATGTTACAACTATAACTTCTCCCATCTTTATTTGTCCTCCTTTAAACTTCAGAGAATTTTAATTTCTCATTTTTATTTATTATAAAAGTGCTTTTCAATGTTTATATTATATACGGAATTTGTCCAAAGGTCAATGTATACAAGAAAAATATCAGAGAAATTAATCATATTCATGACAATTTTATTATTTTTGATGTATAATAAGTATATAAAATAGGCAATTACATAAATGTAGTTGCCTAATATAATTGTGAAACTACACCTTTTGGGGTATAGTTCATATTAGATACTTAATTTTTCTAAGTCTAATAATGCTTGCCATCTTTTATCTACTTCATTTTGAAATTCTTCTAACATCCATTCATTTCCAGGTTTAAACATATGTTTAAATCTTTTTTGTGGTTTTAAAAATTCTTCTATTGGTAGTTTTTTAGCAGGTTTATATGTTATTTTATATTTTCCGTCTACAACCTCATATAAAGGCCAATAGCAAGTTTCAACAGCAAGCTTATTTATTTGCATTAGCATGTCTGTAGGATATCCCCAACCTCTAGGGCAAGGAGATAATACATTTAAAAAAGCAGGTCCTTTAGTATATATAGCTTTTTCAGATTTTTCATATAAATCTTTAAAATTGTTGACTGCAATGGTTTGACCAACATATGGAATATGATGTGAAACCATTATTTCTGTTAAATCTTTTCTAGATTGCATTTTTCCTGGAATAACACTTCCGGCAGGTGATGTAGTAGTATCTGCAAATCTTGGTGTTGCAGAAGAACGCTGAATTCCAGTATTCATGTATGCCCCATTATCATAGCACACATAAACCATATCATGTCCTCTTTCCATTGCTCCAGATAGGCTTTGCAATCCAATATCATAAGTTCCTCCATCGCCACCAAATGTAATAAATTTTACTTCTTGATTTTCTGGGAGCTTACCTTGTTTCTTTAATGATTTGTAGGCTGCTTCCGCACCAGATGCTGTTGCCGCAGCACACTCAAAAGCTGTATGAATATATGAATCTGTCCAAGCAGTATAAGGATATAAAAATGTTGATACTTCCATACATCCAGTAGCATTAGAAATAACTGCTTTATCCTCTGGTTTTAATGCTCTTAATACCATTCTGGCAATTGGAGGAGCACCACAACCAGCACACATTCTATGACCAGCAGTAAGTCTTGATGGCTTATTTGCCATAACTTCTTTTAAATTATATGCCATTATTTATCCCTCCTAACACTTAAATATCTATATGGGTTTTCTACTTTACCAGAATTTGCAACTTCCTGTAAATCTGTGTATACAGTGTGAATATCTTTTGTAGTAGTATCTCTACCACCAATACCATAAATATAGTTTATAGCTGGGACATTTTTACCATTAACATACATACTTGATGTAACATCTTCAAATAATGCTCCACCAATAGCATTTAAAGAATCCGCTTTATCTAATATAGCTACTGCTTTCAAATGGCCTAATGCATTTGCAACTTCATCAGCTGGGAAAGGTCTAAATACTCTAATTTTAAGAAGACCAGCTTTTATACCTTTAGCTCTTAATTCATCTACAACAGCTTTTACAGTACCCGCAGTTGAATTCATACATACAATTGCAAATTCTGCATCATCTAATCTGTATTCCTCAAAGAAAGAATATTTTCTTCCAGTTAGTTCTTCAAAATCCTTACTTACATTTAAAATTACATCTTTTGCTTTTTTCATTGCTTCAGCTTGTTGATACTTATGCTCAAACAAATATGCTTGCAAGTCTAAAGGTCCTATAGCCATTGGCTCTTTTGCATTTAGTAAATAATGTTCTGGCTTATATTTTCCGACAAACTCTTTTACTTTTTCATCTTCTATTAATTCAATATTTTCAATAGAATGTGATGTTATAAAACCATCTTGGCAAACCATTAAAGGTAAAAGTACATCTTTATTTTCTGCAATTCTGTGCGCCATAATTAAGTTATCATATGCTTCCTGATTATTTTCAGAAAATAACATTATCCAACCGCTGTCTCGAACTCCCATAGCATCAGAATGATCATTGTGTATATTTAATGGGCCAGATACCGCACGATTTACTAAAGACATTACAATTGGAAGTCTTAAACTTGAGGCAATATATATCATCTCCCACATTAAAGATAATCCATTAGCAGAAGTTGCAGTCATTGCTCTTGCACCAGCGGCTTCTGCACCAATACATGCACTCATAGCACTATGTTCACTTTCAACAGCAACAAATTCCGTATCAACAGCACCATTACTAACAAATGTTGAAAAATATTGCGGAATTTCTGTAGAAGGTGTAATAGGAAAGGCAGCTACAACATCAGGATTAATTTGTTTCATTGCAGTAGCAGCAGCTTCATTTCCACTTAAACGTTCTCTTATACTCATAATTAAATCTCCTTTCTTTACTCTCCTTCATTTTTCATTTCTATAGCATTAAAAGGACAGACCTTGGCACATACGCCACATCCTTTACAGTAATCAAAATTAAAATCTTCTCGATTTCCATCTTTATTAACAGGAATTGCATCTTCTGGACAAACAGGAAAACATAAGCCACATTGTTTGCATTTATCACTAATGTATATAGGCTTAATACTCCTCCAATCGCCAGTTTTAAAATTTGTAGCATTCCCTGCTTGATAAATATTACCACCAATAGTCATATTTTCAGCTGTAGTATTTTTATTTATATTTGACATATAAAATTACCCCTTTCTTATGAGATTAAATTTACTTGATTTAATGCAAGTTGTAAAGCTTTCATATTGCCATCTATGACTTCAGGTTTTTTTGCAAATTTATGCTTAAAAGATCCTTGCATATCATTTAAAAATTCTTCATCTGTCATAATTCCAGTTACTTTTACAACTGCAGCAAGCATAGGAGTATTTGGAAAATATTTTCCAAGAGCCTCCATAGATATTTCTCTAGCATCAATTGTATAAACTTTTCCATTGTATCCATTCAAAACATTTTTTAGATAGTCATAATTTTTAGTTGTATTAATAATTATTGCACCATCTTCTTTTAGCCCATCTGTAACTTCTACACTTTCAAGTAATGTATCATCAACTACAACAACATAATCAGGTTCATAAATATTACTATGTATTGTTATAGGAGAGTTACTTATTCTGTTATATGCAGTAATAGGAGCACCCATTCTTTCAGGACCATATTCAGGAAAACCTTGAATATATTTGCCAGTATTAAAAGCAGCATCTGCTAACAAAAGAGAAGCTGTTTTAGCACCTTGGCCACCTCTACCATGCCATCTAATCTCAATTAAATTATTCATTTAAAAGCATACCTCCTTATATAAATATAAGTAAAGTATATGATTAAAAAAAATATCTGTCAAGACTTGTTTTTTATTTATACAAAAAAACAACACATTTGTTAGTATGTGTTGTTTTTTTAGTATTATGTTATTTACATGTGGTTTGTTTCATCTTGTTTTATTTCTTCTTTATTTTCAGTTTCAGCTACTACTGATTTATTTTTGTTCTTATTTATTATTAGCACAATTGCCACTGCTATGCCTGCTATTACTATTACCATTATAGCATATATTATTACTGGACTTTTTGCAGCTTCAAATTTTACTTCATTTATTTCCCCTGGCATTAATACCCACTCTAATGTTTTTCCATCTTTTGATACTGTTGTAGCATTGTTATTGCCTGCTTTAAATGGTAATGTAATTTTATATACCATTTTCATTTTCTTTATCATTGTGTTTAACATAGCAGATGTTTCTTCTGTAGACTCTTCTAGCATATTTGTTAAATCCAATTTAGCATCTTGAGCAAATTTTGTGTTTAATAAATTTTTCTCATATTTTATTTTATTATTTTCATCTGCTTGCTCACCTTCTGTCAATAACCCTAATTCTATATCAAAATCTTCAATATTTTCAACACTTTTAGTAGCTCTAAAACCATATGTATTATCGTCTTCGTATGCCTCAGTTGTGTATCCTTCTGATTCTATGCTTGCTTTTGCTTCTCCCATTGTTTCATCATTTTTCAATGTATCTGTTGAAATTCCCATGTCTTTTAAAAATTGTTTATCATATCCCATTAAATATGATATTTCTGCACTTCCATCATTATTTAATTTTACCTCATAATTTATGTTCATGCATCCTGTTAATGTAATTAATGTTACAGCTAATATAGCTATTATTGATATTATTTGTACTGCTTTTTTCATTTTTATTTTTCCTTTCTTCGAAGTGCGAGCAATTAAAATCGCCCCTACATTTTTCATAGATTACCTTACTCTATCCTTCGTGTTTATTCTGCTAACTCTGGTGCTTCAACTGGGCAAACACCTGCACATGTTCCACATTCTATGCATTGTTCTGGATCTATTACATATTTTCCCTCGCCTTGTGCTATGCACTCTACGGGGCATTGTTGTGCACATGCTCCACAACTTATACATTTATCTGTTATCTTATATGCCATATTTTTCACCTCCCTAAAAATACATCTTTTGTTTATTATATATCATCATCTGTCTTGTTTTGTGTATCCATTTTTTCTAACTTTTCTAGCTCTTGTAGTTCTTTTAAATGTTCTTTCTCTTCAGGATCCTCTTCTTCATTTTCTGGACTTTTTATAAGTGTAACATCTTTAGCATTAAATTTTTTGTAAAAAGTTTCATCTCCATCTTTTAATTTTACCCTTATAATCTCTTTAAGAGTTTCTATAGATTCAACTATTCCCTCACCATCTTCTGTTTTTACTATTGAACCTACTTTAGGTATTCTGCTTAATTTATCCTCATATACATCTTGTTCATATTTTAGGCAACACATAAGTCTTCCACAATTTCCAGAAATTTTAGATGGATTTAATGAAATATTTTGCTCTTTAGCCATTTTTATAGAAACAGTTTCAAAATTTCCTAAAAATGAGCAACAACATAATTCTCTACCACAAACACCATTGCCACCAATTCTTTTTACTTCATCTCTTACTCCTATTTGTCTTAACTCTATTCTTGTTTTAAATACTGCTGCCAAGTCTTTTACAAGTTCTCTAAAATCTATTCTTCCATCTGCTGTAAAGAAGAATAAAATTTTACTGTTATCAAATTTATATTCAACATCAAGCAAATTCATATCTAATTTATGTTTTTTTATTTTTTGTTGGCATATTTCAAATGCTTCTTTTTCTTTTTTCTTATTTTCTTCATTGTGTTTCTTATCTTCTTCTGTAGCAATTCTAATAATTGGTTTCAATGGTGCAACCAATTTTTCATCTGGTAATTTTCTGTTGCATATTGCTACCTCTCCCATTTCCTCACCTTGAGAAGTCTCTACAATAACATAATCCTTCAAATCAACTTGTAAGTCTCCTGGATCAAAAAAATATATTTTACCTGGTTTTTTAAATCTAACTCCAATGATGTTTTTCATTCAATTCCTCCCATATTTTAAGTAATAAAATGTCTATTGACATATCATAATTTGCATTATTATCTAATCTTTTTTTTGTTTCTTCTACACTATTTATGCAATTTGCATATTTAATTTCATTTTTTTTGCATAATTCATTATATAGTATAATATTTATATAATCTAGCATATTAAAAATATCTTCTTTGGCTTTATATAACACTTCTGCAGTATTCCATATTTCTATTATATCATTTTTATCAATATTTAATATTATTTTTTCGACTTGTTCATATTCTTCTATTTTTTCTTGAATAGTAATTGCTTTGCCTATACTTCCATTACAAAGTTCAAGCATGTTTTTATTTAACACTTTTTCTTTTTGCCTTTGTACTATATAATTTTCTATTTTTTCATTAGACAAGCTTTCAAAATATATTTTTGTACATCTCGATTTTATTGTTGTAAGCAATTTATTTTCATTTGACACTATCAGAATTATTACTACATATTCTGGTGGTTCTTCCAATGTCTTTAATAAGCAATTTTGAGCTTCTATTGTCATCAGTTCACTATTATTAATTATATATACTTTTTTCCCTGAATTTATTGGCTTCTCTATTACCTTTTCTTGTAATTGTCTTATTTGTTCTATCTTAATACTCTTACCATCTTCTGCATCTATCTGCATAAAATCAGGATTGTTATTTCCCAAAAATTCTATACATGGCTTACAATTCCCACATGGTTTTTCCTCATCAGAAACACAAAATAACATATTAGCAAATGTTTTTGCAAACATTGCCTTTCCAATTCCTTCTGTGCCCACAAACATATAACTGTGTAAAATATTGTTTTCATTTATTGAGTTTTTAAGCATATTTTTTACTTTATCATTTCCTACTAAATCTTCAAATTTCAACTATTTTCCTCGCTTATTTTATTTTACCAAATAAATTAAAAGGCCAAAATCTAATCCATACTTTACTTTCTATTCTTTCCAATGGAATACAGCCAAACCTTCTGCTATCTGAAGAATGTTTTCTATTGTCTCCCATTGCAAATACACAATTATCTGGAACAATTATGTCTGTATATGCTCCATTTTCTGCTTCTGTTACAACACTTTTCTCTAAGTAATCTTCCTTAAGTTCTTCCCCATTTATATACACTTTTCCATCTTTTATTTGAACATGTTCTCCTGGAAGTGCTATAACTCTTTTAATATAGCTGTCCTTTCCTAATTCTAATACATAGTATACAAATTTAGAAAAAAACGTAGTTGGTCTTCCACTGTAATCTGCTATAGGATTAGTTAAATCAACTTCTTCTATTGTTTTATATCTTGGCATGTTTGGAGCCTCAAATGTTATTATATCTCCTCTATTTGGCATTACCTTTTTTGTTCTGACCCATCTATTTAATATAAGTCTTTGATTTTGAACTAATGTTGGAAACATTGATGTTTGCTTAACTATTGTAGGTGTTCCTACATAATATCTAATTATTAAGGCAAGTATAAATGCTATTATTATACAAATTATCCATTCTAAAATATCTTTTGTTTTACTATCTAGCTTCATTTACAGCGCTCTCTCCTTTACTTTATCAGTATTAATTTTACTATTTATTTGTATCATTTGCAATACCTTTATTTTACTTTTTCGCTGGTATTCTTATTATAACTTCTGTTCCTTTTCCTAATTCACTTCTAATATCTATACTTCCTTTATTTTGATCCAATATTTCTTTTGCAATTGATAATCCAAGTCCAGTTCCTCCCATTTCTCTTGTTCTTGCCTTATCTGCCCTATAAAACCTGTCAAATATTCTAGTTAAATCTTGCTCCGAAATTCCAATACCATTATCAATTATTTTTATATATGCATCATTATACACAAATCCAACATAAATTTTAATTTTACCATTTTCAGGAGTATATTTTATTGCATTAGATAATATATTTAAAACCACTCTTTCTATTCCATATTTATCTGCACTAACTGGTGGCACATTTGCAGTTACAAAACATTCTACATTTTGATGTTTTTTCTCTATTTCAAATTTTAATCTTTCTTGACATTTTTTTGTTAGTTCTCCTAAATCAAATTCAGTTTCTTCTAATTTAACTTTTTTGCTATCATATTTAGAAAGAGTTAGCAAGTCTGTAACAAGTCTTGCCATTCTTCTTGCTTCTGAACTTATTACACCTAAGAATTTTTGTTGTGTATCTTTGTCATATTCTCCCTCCAATAAAGTATCCGCATACCCCATAATAGATGTAATTGGCGTTTTTAATTCATGAGATACATCTGCTACAAATTCTTTTCTCATATTATCTAGTTTAACATGCTCTGTAATATCCTGTATAACCACAATTAACCCTGCTTGCCTATTATTCTCGTCTTGAAATGGCACAAAAAATAGATTTACACATTTATCTTCTATTGTTAATCTATGTTCTGATGAAGTCCAATTTTCCAGATATATTATTTTTTCTAAGTTTATATTAAGTTTAAGTTTATTAAATATCTTTTCAAATGAATTGTCTTTTTGCTCTAATTTTAATAAATTCATTGCTGCTGTGTTAATATGTATTATTTTTCCTTCCATATTAAATGCAATTACTCCATCTGTCATATGCAACAATATAGTTTCTATTTGTTTTTTTTGCCTTTCTATTTCATTTATATTTTGTTTTAATTCATTTGTCATTAATGTAAATGCATTAACTAGTTCTCCAATTTGGGTATCTGTTCCATTTTCACTTTCTAATTTTACATCTTCGCCAGCTGTTATTTTTTCTACACTTTTTATCAATTTTGTTATTGGCTTTGTTATAGATTTAGAAATAAAAATTCCCATTATTAATATAATAATAAAAAATGTGCCCAAGCTCACAGCCGAAATAGATTTTAAATTTTCAATTTGATTTGTCAAATTTTGTTGCAGTTCTACTTGATTTTGCATATTTTTCAAATTCTCCAAAATCGATATGCTGTAACAAGATATCCCTACTATAAATGCTATTCCTATTATTAAAAATATTAATAGTATCCTAAATTGAATATTTTTTGTCATTTTGGTTTACATTCCTTTCTGTCTTTATATAGGTTTATTTTTAATATGATAAATTATAAAACGCAGTAAAGATTGAGTTGCTCTTTACTGCGTTTTTATCTATTTTGAAGCTATATAATAACCTACTCCTCTTTTTGTAATTAATATTTTAGGACTTGATGTATCTTTTTCTATTTTTTCTCTTATTCTTCTTACAGTAACATCAACTGTTCTTATATCTCCATAATATTCATATCCCCAAACTTTTTCCAATAAAGTTTCTCTTGTTACTACTTGTCCTGGCTGGTTTGCCAAATATTTTAAGACTTCAAACTCTCGTATAGTTAAATCTATTACTGTTCCTCTTACTTTTACCTCAAATTTTTCCAAATCTAATGATAAGTCTCCTACTTCTATTTTAGAATTTTCGTTTTCCTTATATTTTTCTTCAGAAACATTTAAGGAAACTTCTGATTTTCTTAAATTTGCTTTTACCCTTGCTATTAGTTCCCTTATACTAAATGGTTTAGTTATATAATCATCCGCTCCCAATTCTAATCCTAATATTTTGTCTATTTCTTCATCTTTTGCTGATAGCATTATTATTGGTACATTTAATGTATGTCTTATTCTTTTGCAAACTGTTAGTCCATCCACTCTTGGTAACATTATATCTAATAAGATTAAATCCGGCTTTTTTTCCAGTGCAAGTTGTATTGCTGTCTCTCCGTCATTTGCTTCTAATGTATCATATCCTTCTTTTTGTAAATTATATACTAAAATTTCAACAATTGGCTTTTCATCGTCTACTACTAATATTGTTCTTTTGTCTTTTTTTTCAATATCTTCCACGAGAAAATTCCACCTTTCTTCACTTCCATTTATATATATTTTATATCACATAACTGGCTTTTTAACAAGTTCTTTTTTTAATTTTGTTTATTTATTGGTTACTATTTTTTCTTCTTTGTTTTTTTCTTTGTTTTTCTTTTAGGCTTTGTAACCTCTTTTTCTTTTTCTGGTTCCCACTTTTCTCCTATTTTTGGTTTATTCCAAGAAATATAGTTGCACGTCTCTGGGTTATGTTCGCAAATATAATACTTTTTCTTTCTTTTGGTTTTTCTTACTTGTACTTTTGCTCCACATACTGGACATGGAACATCAATATTTTCTACTATAGGTTTTGCATTTTTGCATTCTGGATAACCCGGGCAAGCTAAAAATTTGCCATATCTACCATATTTTATTACCATCATTCTTCCACATTTTTCGCATGGAATATCTGTTACTTCATCTGCTATTGTAACATGTTCTAATTCTTTTTCTGCCTTATCCAATTGTTCTTTAAATGGTGGATAAAATTCTCTTAATATTTGTTTCCAATTTTCTTTTCCTTCTGCAACAGCATCAAATTCCTCTTCTATTTTAGCTGTAAATTCCACATCTATTATATTTGAAAAGTTTTCTACCAATAATTTATTTACAACCTTGCCTAATTCTGTTGGCATTAGCTGTTTTTGTTCTTTTTCTATATATCTTCTTTCTAATATTGTTGTAATTGTTGGAGAATATGTACTTGGTCTACCTATGCCTTTTTCCTCTAAAGCTTTTACAAGGCTTGCTTCTGTATATCTTGGTGGAGGTGCTGTAAAACTCTGCTTTGAATTCAATTTTTGCTTTATAACTGTTGCACCTATTTCTAATTCTGGTAAAGATAGTTCCACTTCTTCTTTTTCATTTTCTAGAACTTCAACATATAGAGTCATAAATCCCTTAAATTTCAAGTTTTGTCCTGAAGCTCTAAAATTATATGTATTTACATCTATATTAGCAGATACAGTATTATAAATTGCTGCTGACATTTGACTTGCAATAAATCTATTGTATATTAATTTATATAATTTATATTGTTCTGGTGTCAAATACTGTTTTATAGTTTCTGGCTCTAAGTCTATATATGTTGGTCTTATTGCCTCATGTGCATCTTGAGAATTTTGTTTTGTTTTATAATATCTATTCTCGTAGTAATTTTCTCCATAAGTTTTTACTATATATTCTTTTGCATATGCTCTTGCTTCTTCAGATATTCTTGTAGAGTCTGTTCTCATATATGTTATTAATCCTACTGTTCCCTTTGCTCCAACATTAACTCCTTCGTATAATCCTTGTGCTATGCTCATTGTTCTTTTAAGGGTAAATCCTAACTTTCGTGAAGCTTCTTGTTGCATTGTACTTGTTGTAAAAGGTGGAGCTGGTGTTCTTTTTTTCTCACCTTTTTTTACATCTGTTACTATATATTGCCCTTTTTCTATTTGCTTTATTATATTATCTACATCTTCTTTAGAATGTAATTCAAGTTTTTTTCCTTCTTTACCATAAAAATTTGCTTCAAATGTTTTTTCTGTTTTCGGTTCTAATAACTGTGCTGTTATATTCCAATATTCTTCTGGTATAAACTTTTCTATTTCTTCTTCTCTATCAACTATTAACTTAACCGCTACAGATTGAACTCTACCTGCTGATAACCCTCTTTTAACCTTTTTCCATAGTATTGGACTTATTTTGTATCCTACTATTCTGTCTAATACCCTTCTCGCCTGTTGTGCATCTGTTAGGTCTTTGTCTATTTTTCTCGGACTTTTTATGGATTTTTGTATCGCCTCTTTTGTTATTTCATTAAATGTAACTCTGCACACTTCATCTTCTGGTATTTCCAATATATATGCTAAGTGCCATGCTATTGCTTCTCCTTCACGGTCAGGGTCAGTTGCTAGATACACATGTTTTGCATTTTTTGCTTCTTTTTTTAATGTTTTTATTAAATCTCCCTTTCCTCTTATATTTATATATTCTGGAGTAAAATCATTTTCTATATCTATTGCTAACTTAGATTTTGGCAAATCTCTAATATGTCCCATAGACGCTAATACTTTTACATTGCCACCCAAAAACTTTTTAATTGTAGTTGCTTTTGCTGGTGACTCAACAATAATTAATTTGTCTGCCATTTTTAATTTTATGCCCCCTTTTATTAATCTGGAAAATTTTTCTTGTTACTTATCTATATAATAATAGCCCAATTTTTTCCTTTTGGCAAGTAAATTTTAAATTTGTATCATTTTATTTTTAATTTACTCTTAACATTCATCCTTCCTTTTTGATCTATTTTTATAATTATTTCTCCCTGTAAGTCTGTTCTATAAATCCTGCACTTAATGTTTTCTAAATTTTTAATTGTTTGTTGATTTGGATGACCAAAAGTGTTATTTTTTCCAACTCCTATTAATGCTATCTTAGGTCTAACCGCTTTTATAAATTCTGGTATTGACGATGTTTTTGAACCATGATGAGCTACTTTTAATATATCTGCCCTTATTTCTGCTTTTTCTGTTTTTAATATTTGCTGTTCTGCTAACTTCTCAATATCTCCTGTAAATAACATTTTAAAATTATTGTAATTAAACTGTGCTACTATTGAATTATTGTTTAACGGATTTTCTGATAATAGTCTACTTGGTGGGAATAATATTTTAAATTCCGAACATCTTCCAATTTTTATTTTATCCCCTTTCTTTACTTCTATTAATCTAATTTTTTTATTTATCATCAACTTTTTAAATCTTTCGTAATTTTCACTATGTTCTGCTTGCTCGGAAATAATTATATTTTTAACCTTCACTTTTTCCATTATAGTAAGTATTCCTCCGCAATGGTCAGTATCAAAATGTGATATTAAAACATAATCAATTTTCAAAATCCTCCTATCTAGCAAATATGGTAAAAGCACTTTTTCGCCCACATCAAAGCTATCACTGCCTCCTCCATCTATTAGCACCGTTTTTTTGTCTGGAGTTATTATTAATGTACTATCCCCTTGTCCTACATCTATAAAAAATATTCTTAATTTTTGTGGAAATATATATATTATAAAATTAATTAGAATTAAAACAATTAACAAACATATTATAATTTTGCATTTATTATTTTTTTTGCTTTTTATGCAATATAGTATAATTGCATAATAGGATATAACATTAAATATGTATGGTGTTACAACTAAAATACTAGAAAATGGTAATTTGGAGCATATCTGTGATATTTTAATTAATATACTTAATATTGGTTTTATAAATATTGCAATAAGCCTTATTAGTGGTTTTACTGTAATTGATGCTATTATAAATAAGAATCCAGTTATTACAATTATTCCTAAAATTGGAGAAGCCATTATGTTTGAAATTATAAATGTAAGAGATACTGTGTTAAAATGATACATCATAATTGGAATAATTATAATGTTAGCATATACAGAAACTAATGCCATTTGTTTTATATAATTTATTACTTTACTATTTGATTTTTTCTCTTGTATTCTTTTTATAAAAATAATTATCCCAATTGTTCCTCCATATGATAATTGAAATCCCAAATCTAACAAACTATATGGATTAAATATTAGCGTAATTAAAGCTGCTACAGAAATATTTGTATATACATCTGATTTTCTATATACTATGCCTGAAAATAGTGTCAAAATCGCCATTATACAAGCTCTTGTAACAGATGGTGTAAAGTTCGTTATTGCCATAAAAAAAAGTAAAAAAATTATACAAACTATTTTTCCATTTTTCTTTCCAATAATAGAATTTTGTAATACATATGTTAGTCCAAGAATTATGTATGATACATGAGCCCCAGATACAGCAAGCATATGTGATAAATTGCTTGTTTTAAAACTCTCTTGTATGTCTTCACTTAATTTGTCCTTATCGCCCAATAATATTGCTAACAACAAATTGCCTTCTTCATCTGTTAATGTTCCATTTATTGTATCTCTAATATATTTTTGTATATTGTGTATAAAACTACCATTACTTGATTTTAATATTTTAGCTTTTTCTAGTTCTACAGTTCCTATAATTTTTTTAGTTTTTAAATATTGCTTATAATTATATCCTTTATAATTTCTTGCTTCTTCTGGCTGTTTAAATTCTCCTTCTATGTATAGTGAATCTCCATATTTTATGCTTGGGATATTTTGTGACATTTTTATATTTATTAATATTTTTTTATTACTCTTTACAATTTTAGCTGTACAAACTTTTTTATACTCTTTTTCTTGTATGTCTGAGGTAATTGTTACCATTTCTTTTATTGGCATATCATTTATTTTGCTATACTTGTTTTCTAAAATACTAACATAACCAATGGATATTATTAAACATATTAAAATCACTATTATCTTTTTATTTTTTGTTATTAATAAAATTATAACAGCTATTGGTATACTTAAAAAAGCTATACTTCCAAAGTATAGCCTCATTATTATTCCTATTATATAGCTTATCGAGGCAACACAAAATAATCTTTTAATATTTATCACTCCTAAAGTGTATGCCCCCTATTTAATTTAAAATATTCTTCTAGCTGCTGTATATCTGTCATAATATCCACCATCTAGTAAAGTAGAAATTTTAACACAATATCCTGTTCCTGAAGAAGCATGTATAAAATTTCCATCTCCTATATATATTCCAACATGTCCTATGCCATCATATGTTGGATAATCCAAGAAAAATACCAAATCTCCTGGTTTCAATTTGCTTTTTAACTCACTTTTATTAATGTTTAACTCTGTTCCATAACGTGATTGTGATGTTGCTCCATGTGGCAACGAAATTCCAAAATGCTTGTATACATACATTGTAAATCCTGAGCAGTCAAAAGAATTTGGTCCAGCTGCTCCATAAACATATGGGCAGTTCAAATATTGTTTTGCATATGCCACTACATCTTCGCCTTTAGTTGAAGATGTTGTTTCTGTATTATCATTTGCTGTTTCTGGTATATTTGTTGTAGTTCTTACCTCTGCATTTCTAGACGTTGTTTCCTTTTTTTGATCTGATACAAGCCTTTTAGCAATATACCCTACATCTTCTGAACTTTTAACCTTATACCAATCTCCTTCTTCTCCTATTAGTGTAATTTCTGTGTTTAACGCAAGTACCTTTATTATATCACTATCTGTTGTAGCACTTTTTCTCATGTTAACTGCTGTATCATTTACATATGCTGTCTTTTCTTCGTATTTTACATTATTATTTTCTTCATTCTTAGTTGTAGTTCCTGCATTATTATTTGTTTGATTATTCTTTGTACTTGTTTCTGTTGATATTATGTCTTTTCTTATCCAACCACATATTTGATTTGTTTGTATATATGCCCAAGTAGTTGTTGTATTAATAACCTCTATTTGTGTTCCTTGTTTTAGTGAACCTATATTTTCTGAATAAATAAGTGGTAAAATTTTTATACTTGTATCTTTTAATACTTTATTACTAATTATTTCTGTTTGTTGTTCATCCGGTTTTTGAGGTTCTTCTGTATTAGTAGTAGTTGGTGTTTCTGCATTAGCTTCCGTTTTTTCAGGTTCTTGCTCTTTTTTTGCATAATCCTTACTTATATATCCTATCATTCCTAAATATTTAACTTTATACCAATTTCCCTCTTCTGCAATTAGTTCACATTTATATCCTGTTTGAAACGCCATTATAACTTCTGAATCTGTAGATGCTTCTCTTCTAAAATTCAAATTATCTGTTGTTACCTCTACTGTTGTTGCTTTTGATATGCTTGTTGTAAAAAACATAGTAAATAATATTATTAGTACCATTAATATAGTCATTTTGAAGATTTTCATATAAAAACTCTCTCTCCTTCAATTATTTTAACACGTATAGTATATAATTAAAAACCAAAAAAGTCAAATGAAAAATAGTCTTTGGATAATCATTGGTATTACTATTGCATTAGCAACCTTGTACTGTTCATATTTTTTATATTAATCTCTATTTTTTAATATTTGTCATCTTCTAAAAAAGCCTAACAAATTTTTAAATATTTTTTTATACCATTTTTCTTTTTTATATTCTATAGGCAAAACGTTTTCTTTTTTTTCCTCTTCTTTTGGTAGTTCATTTTTATTTTTTTTAAATAATTGACTATAATCATATTGTTTTTCTTTTTCTTTTTCTATAATTTGTAGATCACATTTTTGCTTTAATTTTATTTTTTCTTTTTGTTTTTCCGTTGCTATATATTTATAGAAATATTGTGCTATTATCCCTTTGGTTAATTTAGAAACACTTTGTTCGTTAATTTTTTTATCTGGATTATAATGAAAGTCATGATTATAATTTGCATTTTTCTTTAATATTTCTATCTCTTCTTGTGGAATTCTTTTTAAATCATCATCTTTTATGTATTCTAATATCTTCAAAACTTCATAACTGGCATTGCCAAATTCTTGTTTATCCATACTTTATCTTTTCCTTTCAATAAAATAAATATTTAATATTTTATCTTGATACCAGTTCTTCTCTCTCCATGCATCTAGCTGATTCCAATATTTTAGCTACTGCCATCATATATGGTGTATTATTTAATGCAGACATATCTTCTTGCACAAGGTCACCTATTCCTTTTTTTTGTGTTTCAATTTTCCTTTCATTTTCTATGGTTTTAATATAATCTTCTAATGCATTAACCATAGCGGAATATCCATTATCATCCATATTATCTACAAAATTATCATGAGGATAATTATCTCCTGCCATGTAATTTTCTCCAAAATCCCATATTGCATATCTTTGTCTAAATTCGCTTAATCCTTCACACTGCTTAGAAACTTTCAAAAATCCACGTGCCGCTTTTTCAAAAGAACCTCCATTTTGCAAAACCCAATTTTCAATTCCAACGGCACCTAAGCCACCTCTAGTATCTTTTTCACCATTTATAGGTGCGGGAGCATTTTTTCTCTTATATGCACCTGCAGATTTCAGTACCGTTTTTGCCAATATTATATTTGCCACAACGCACTTATATTCTTCTGGATTACTTCTTTTTATAGTTTCTAAACGGTCTTTTATACATTCTTCTGTTGTGTATTCAATTTCATCAGTTCTTGGGGTAAAGCTTAAATCTAAGTCAACTTTCTCTTTAATTCCTGCTATGGAGACACCTTTAAATTTAAAATCACCTTTACCAGTGGTTACACTTTCATTCGGTTTATCTAAGGAACATACTGCGTCAGTTATCAATTGTTTAAATCCTTCTGACTTAGTTAATATATTTTTATCAAGTCTTACCATAAAATCAAAATCACCATCTCCAGGTAAATTCGTTCCTCTTCCCGTTGAGCCAGTATCTATTATTTCAACAGTTCCTTGTAATATGTCTTCCGTCATTTTTTCTGACATATTCAATCCATATGTTTCAACTGCACTTTTTAATGTTTGCAATATCAACTTTCTTTTATTATTTGCGTCTTCTTTGCTTTGTTCTATTACATGTGCAATTTGGCTTATCCCTATATTCCATGCACTTGGGTCTAATTGAAATTCAGTTAATCCATAATGGCTTAACCCTTGCATTTTACTTCTTATATTGTCATACATTTCTGGCGTATATAATAAGTTTTTATCACTATCTACTACTGGAATATAAAACCCATTCATAGCAATCTCTAGTCCTAATTTATCAACATATTTATCTGCCACAATAAAGCTTATGTTAGTAGATGCAATCCCTGTTCTTATGCCATAGTCTGTAATATTATTCTCAAAATATTCAATACTTTGTTTATCATTTATAACAGTATTTATTGCTTCTTCATCAACTTTACCATTTGTTCTTGTTTTCACATATCTTTCATCTTTTTTTATTATTATAATGATTTTACCTAATTTTCTTCCGTCTTCATCATTTTCTGTATAGTAATCTGCTGAAGATATTTTTTCATCTTTTTCAACACTTTCTACATCAGTATCTAATGGAGTTTGGTCGCTACCTGATGACTGCCCTAAATAATCTTTTGCTACTATGCCATTTTGCAACATAGATGGAAAGTATTCAGATCTTTCAATTCCTTTTGCAAAGTCCCCTTTTCTTATAGAAAAATCTCTTTTTTTAGCAGTTTCTCTATTTCTTCTATCAGCCTCTTTTGTATTTTCTTCCATCATTTTTTTTGCTTGTTCAAAACTTCTAATCCCTGCCCAATATCCAAATGACCTTACAATTCTATCACGTAGTGGAATGTGAATGTTCTCCTCATTAGTAAATAGGTCATTTAATTCAGTTAAGTCTTGTGCTAGATTACCAGAATTTTTTCTTGCCTTATCTAAACGTCTCCCTCTACTTGTTTGGTTATACAGGGTATTTAACATATTACAATATTTTTTTAATATAACTCTACTCTCTTCTGGCAATGTGCTATCAATTTTTAAATTCCCCGCTTTGAACATTTCAAATAATTTATCTCCTTGTTCAATATTATTTAAATATTCTCTTAAGTTTCTGTTATTAGACTCTATTGAAATTCTTAATAAATCAGAAAATATAATATTCTTTCGTTGTGTTGGTGTTGCTCTATTCAATGATGGTACATATCCCTTTGATGCTGTCCCTTCCAGAAAAGCAGAATTAAGATTTGCAAATACCATAAAATCTTTTGCAAATCCTGGAATGTCAGTGGTTTCATAAGTTTTTATAATTTTCTTTGCCATATCTAGCTGTTCATCCATTGGTTTTGTCAATATATTCATTATAACATTATTTGCTATTCTTCTTAGTCTTCCAGAATTTGATTGCCCTATTAAATTATATATTTTTATTGAATTGTCTAATTTTGGAACATTATCAGTAACAGTGTTAGTCAAAATAAATAAAATGTCCTTGTCGCTCAATCCATAAGCTTTTATATACTCAGGTGCTAAATATTTTTCTATATTGCCACTTTTTTTTATTAAACTCACAACAGCGTCCTTATTCAAACCAACAGCCTTTATATACTCAGGTGCTAAATATTTTTCTATATTACCGCTTGCTATTATTAATTCTGCAACATTGTCCCCATCCAAACCAACAGCTTTTATATATTCAGGTGCTAAATATTTTTCTATATTACCGCTTTTTTTTATTAATCTTCTAACAGGTCCTTTATCCAAACTAACAGCTCTTATATACTCAGGTGTTAAATATTTTTCTATATTGCCACTTGCTATTATTAATTTTGCAATATTGTTCCCATCAAAACCAACAGCCCTTATATACTCAAGTGTTAAATATTTTTCTATATTGCCACTTTTTTCTATTAAGTTTTGAATATTGTTATTATCCAAACCAGCAGCCCTTATATACTCAGGTGTTAAATATTTTTCTATATTGCCACTTGCTATTATTAATTCTGCAACATTGTTCCCATCAAAACCAACACCCTTTATATACTCAGGTGTTAAATATTTTTCTATATTGCCACTTTTTTCTATTAATTCTTTAACAAATTCTTTATCCAAACCAACAGCCTTTATATACTCAGGTGCTAAATATTTTTCTATATTATCACTTTTTTTTATTAATTCTTGAACAAATCCTTTATCCAAACCAACAGCCTTTATATATTCAGGTGCTAAATATTTTTCTATATTACCACTTTTTTCTATTAATTCTTGAACAAATCTTCTACTAAAACCAACAGCATTTATATACTCAGGTGCTAAATATTTTTCTATATTACCGCTTTTTTCTATTAATTCTCGAACAGTGAACTCATCCCAACCAACAGCCTTTATATATTCAGGTGTTAAATATCTTTCTATATTACCGCTTGCTTTTATTAAAAAAATTCTAATTTTGTCTAAAATTTTTTTCTTACTCATTTGTGCTTTCTCCACTCCTTAATATTTTCATTATTATAATTAAATTTTAAATTAAGCAACTCAAATTTTTTTACTACAGATTTTACCACCTAGTTTTTATTAAAATTCTATTACTTTTTGAAGAAATATTCTTTCAATTTATTCCAAATTTTCTTTAAAAAACTTTCTTTTATCGGAACAGGTTTTACATCATCTTTATCATTTGGTTTAATTGAGCTTCTTTTTTTATTATTAAACATATTATCCGGATCATATTTTTCTCTCTTTTTTTCTTCTTTTTCTCTTACCATATTTTGTAATTCCGTAATGTATTCTTCTTTTTCTTCTTTACTGCATATAAAATCTTTATACACCAACATTATTATTCTTCTAGTACTAATTTTTAAGTTTTGTTCATTTAGCTTTTTTGTAGTATCATAATTAAATTTATACGAATCTGACTCTATTGTTTTTAAGAATTTTTTAAACTTATTAGGTATTTTCTCTAGAACTTCGTTTGAACAATTTGCTAAAATTGCATTTAATTCTACTGCTGATTCTCTTAACTCATTTGATATCATCTTTCGTCTCCTTGTTTTTTAACTCCCTCTTCTCCACCTTTTTCTAACTCATTAGCTACCTTAAGTAACTCTGTTGCTGTATCCCTTAAAGCAGCTACTGTATCAATTACAGGAGTATTATTTTCAGGATTATTTATAGTATGTGCAACTTCTGCAATATCGTTTTTATCTATTTTATTGCTTTTTCTCTTTAAGTCTAATACTCCATCTGATAGTTTTATAACCGTCTCCATTTTTTCTTTAGTTTCTGAATCTAAATTCTGACAACACACCAAAATTCTCTTAATCTTTTTTATAGCTTCTGGATTTCCCTCTATAGCTTCACTTAAATATTTTTCCATTGTCTTGCTATGCCTTTCAGCTCGTCTTTGTTCTGTAATGTCTTCTTCACTAATTTCACTTTCCGTTTTTTCATTATTTCTATTTTTTATTTCTTCTGCTTTTCCTTTAAAATCATTAGCAGCATCACTAAATACATTAATCATTGCAATATTTTGTGCAACTTCTAACTCATTAATTCCAAATTTTTCAACGTTTTCAGCTGTATATGTTATTGCTTCTCTATTCTCTGTATATATTTCTTTCAAAAACTCTGTATCATTTTTTAGTTCTTTACCCAAGAATTCTAATGCACTAGCATCCATGAGTATAGATTGTTTCATATAGTCTTTATCATTTGCTAAAAATGGGTATGTAGCTACAGCCATTGATACTGCCATCGTTGAAATTGCTGTTTGTTTTTTTATTTCGTACCCTTCTGGGTTTATTGCTCTTTGAATAGAAGGATAAACCTGCAATGTTTCATCCATATATTTTGTTATTTCAGGATACCTGTTCATGTATTTTTCTATAAAGTTTTTATCTGCTGCCAAAGGTGTACCTTCTATTAAACCCGGTTCACTTTCTATAACTTCTAGTGTAAGTGATTCATCACATTGTAAGCTTGGTGCAATATGTGAATATACTTTGTAAGAATTATATTCATTTTTTACTGTATATAATATAGGTAATATAAAATCTTTGTTGCTTCTTTCTTCTAATGGAAGGTCTCCAATTTTATCAATCTGTCCTCTTTTTAGCCATTCAATTATATCCTTACTATATTCCTTGTTTTTTTCTAAATCAGCAATTTTAGTTTTATTATATGTAGACACTTGCAGCTCACTCCTTTTTAATTAAGTACTATTAATTGTATTTTAATATATCTCGGTATTAGTTTCAAGTCTTTTATTATCATTTCTATGATAAAGTCAAATGAAAAATAGACTTTTCTAAGATTAAGGGATTGGTCATAAAAATTGTTAAACGGGCGATTAAAATCGCCCCTACATTTTTCTACTTTAAACTAAAGCAAATATTATAAATAAAATTGACTCTATTCTAAACTGAGTAGATAAAAAGTAGATAAATAATAAAAATATAGCAAGGGTATATTTTGCAAACCCTTGCTATTACTATATATATTATTCAATAACTTCTGAAACAACACCTGAACCAACTGTTCTACCACCTTCACGGATAGCAAATCTTAGTCCTTTTTCAATAGCTATTGGTGTGATAAGTTCGATTGTCATATCTACGTTATCTCCTGGCATAACCATTTCTGTTCCAGCTGCTAATTCGATAACACCTGTAACGTCTGTTGTTCTGAAATAGAATTGTGGTCTATATCCATTGAAGAATGGTGTATGACGTCCACCTTCTTCTTTTGTTAGAACGTATACTTGTGCTTTGAATTTTGTATGTGGATGAATTGTTCCTGGTTTTGCAAGAACTTGACCACGTTCAACTTCTGTTCTTTGGATACCTCTTAATAATGCACCAATATTGTCTCCAGCTTCTGCTTGATCCAATATTTTTCTAAACATTTCAACACCTGTAATTGTTGTTTTCTTAGGTTCTTTTGAAAGACCTACTATTTCAACTTCATCTTGTAATTTAACTGTTCCTCTTTCAACTCTACCTGTAACAACTGTTCCTCTACCACTGATAGTCATAACGTCTTCAATTGGCATTAAGAATGGTTGGTCTACTGGTCTGTCTGGTGTTGGTATATAGCTATCAACTGCATCCATTAATTCTTTCATTGGAGCATATACTGGATCATTAGGATCTGTTGATGTGCTCTCTAATACTTTTAGTGAAGAACCTTTTATAATTGGAATTTCGTCTCCTGGGAAATCATAGCTTGATAATAAGTCTCTAACTTCCATTTCAACTAATTCTAATAATTCTGGATCGTCAACCATATCGCATTTGTTTAAGTAAACAACGATATATTTAACACCAACTTGTCTAGCAAGTAATATATGCTCTCTTGTTTGAGGCATTGGTCCATCAGCTGCAGAAACAACTAATATAGCACCATCCATTTGTGCAGCACCTGTAATCATGTTTTTAACATAATCAGCGTGTCCTGGACAGTCAACGTGTGCATAGTGTCTTTTATCTGTTTCATATTCTACGTGAGCTGTGTTAATTGTAATTCCTCTTTCTTTTTCTTCTGGAGCACTATCGATTTGATCATATGCTTCATATTTTGCTTTTCCTAATAAGCCTAAATATTTTGTAATAGCTGCTGTTGTTGTTGTTTTACCATGGTCAACGTGACCAATTGTACCAATGTTAACATGTGGTTTTGTTCTTTCAAATTTTGCTTTAGCCATTTAAATTTCCTCCTTAATTTTAGTGTTAGAATTTTTCTAACCTTTTTATATTTTTAAAATTAATAACTAATTTTTAACACTTGCATTTTATAACAAATTTGAGAAAAATGCAAGTATTTTAACTATTTTTAATTTAGTCTTTTTTTGCTCTTGAAGATACTATTGTCTCCAATATTGATTTTGGAACTTCTTCATAATGTGATGGCTCCATAGAGTATGTTCCTCTTCCTTGTGTTTTAGAACGTAAATCTGTTGCATATCCAAACATTTCTGATAATGGAATAAAGCTTCTTATTACTTGGTTTCCGCTTTGTGCTTCCATACCTTCCATTCTACCACGTCTTGAATTAACGTCTCCTATAACATCTCCCATATATTCTTCTGGAACTGTTATTTCAACTTTCATTATTGGTTCTAGAATAACTGATTTAGCTTGCTTACAGCCTTCTTTGAATGCCATTGAAGCAGCTATTTTAAATGCCATTTCTGAAGAGTCAACTTCATGGTAAGAACCATCTACCAAAGTTGCTTTAAAGTCTATAACTGGGTATCCAGCTAATATACCACTTTCAGCAGCTTCTCTAATTCCCTCTTCAATAGGTTTGATGTATTCTTTTGGAACAACACCACCAACAATTTTGCTTTCAAATTGAATTCCTGTACCTGGCTCTAATGGTTCCATTTCTAGCCATACATGACCATATTGTCCACGTCCACCAGATTGACGAATAAATTTACCTTCAACTTTTACTTTGTTTCTAATTGTTTCTTTATAAGAAACTTGTGGTTTACCTACTGTACATTCTACTTTAAATTCTCTTTTTAATCTATCAACAATAATGTCTAGATGTAATTCTCCCATTCCTGCTATAACTGTTTGACCTGTTTCATGGTTTGTATATGTTTTGAATGTTGGGTCTTCTTCTGCAAGTTTAGCAAGAGCTATGCCCATTTTTTCACTATTAGCTTTGTCCTTAGGTTCAATAGCTATATCAATAACTGGCTCTGGGAATTCCATTGATTCTAATATAACTGGATGTGCTGGATCACAAAGTGTATCACCTGTTGATACTTCTTTTAATCCAACTGCTGCAGCTATATCTCCAGCATATACCTTGTCAATATCTTGTCTATGGTTAGAATGCATTAAAAGGATTCTTCCCATTCTATCTTTTTTATCTTTATTTGCATTTAATATTGTTGAACCAGCGTCTAATGTTCCTGAATATACTCTAAAGAAACATAATTTTCCAACAAATGGATCTGTTGCAATCTTAAATGCTAATGCTGCAAAAGGTTCAGAATCAGATGTTTTTCTTTCTGTTTCTTCTCCATCTAATGTAACACCTTTTATATGTGGTATATCTAGTGGAGATGGCATAAAGTCAACTACTGCATTTAATAATTCTTGAACACCTTTGTTTTTATATGATGAACCGCATACAACTGGAACAATTTTATTATTAATTGTACCTGTTCTTAAACCTTTTTTGATTTCTTCTTCAGATAATTCTTCACCATCTAAATATTTCATCATCAATTCATCATCTTGTTCTGCAACTGCCTCTATTAACTTTGCTCTAAACTCTTCTGCTTGAGCTTTCATATCTTCAGGAACTTCTCCTTCTTCTATTACTTTGCCTAAGTCATCTTTATGAATAAAAGCTCTCATTTTTATTAAATCTACTATTCCTTTGAATTGGTCTTCTGCACCAATTGGTAATTGAATTGGAACTGCATTTGCTTTTAATCTGTTGTGTAGTTGTTCTACACAAAGCATAAAGTTGGCTCCAGTAATATCCATTTTATTTACATATACCATTCTAGGAACTTGATATTTGTCTGCTTGTCTCCAAACTGTTTCTGTTTGTGGTTGTACTCCACCCTTTGCAGCTAATATTGTAACTGCACCGTCAAGTACTTTTAAAGATCTTTGCACTTCAACGGTAAAGTCAACGTGTCCAGGAGTATCTATTATATTAATTCTATTTCCTAACCATTGGCATGTTGTAGCAGCAGAAGTAATTGTAATACCTCTTTCTTGCTCTTGAACCATCCAGTCCATTGTAGCTTCGCCTTCATGAACTTCTCCAATTTTGTGAGTTTTACCTGTATAGAACAATATTCTCTCTGTTGTTGTTGTTTTTCCTGCATCAATATGTGCTACAATTCCTATATTTCTTGTTTTATCTAAAGGAAACTCTCTTCCAGCCATTTTTTTCCTCCTTCTATTTGTATTCTATATTTTTAAAGTTTTAACGTTGTTAAAACTTTAGAATTTGTAATGTGCAAAAGCCTTATTAGCTTCAGCCATTCTATGCATATCTTCTTTTTTCTTAAATGCTCCACCATTTCCAGCAACAGCATCTAATATTTCTGCAGATAATTTCTCTGCCATTGTTTTTTCATGTCTGTTTCTAGCATAAACGACTAACCATCTTAAACCTAATGTTTGTCTTCTTTCTGGTCTAATTTCTATTGGAACTTGGTATGTCGCTCCACCAATTCTTCTAGCTTTAACTTCTAGAACAGGCATAACATTTTCAAGTGCTGCTTCAAAAACTTCTAGTGGATCTTTTTGTTCTTTTTCTTTTATAATATCAAATGCATCATAAACTATTTTTTGAGCAACTGTTTTTTTACCATCTAGCATTACATTGTTAATTAGTTTTGTAACAACTTTGCTATTATATATTGGATCTGGTAAAACATCTCTTTTTGCTATATATCCTTTTCTTGGCACTATTCTTCCCTCCTTATAAAATTTGATACTAATATTTACCTAGTATCTTAGGTACTCTAAAAAGTTCAATACTAATTCTTCTCAAAACTTTTTCAGTTTAGTGCTATATAATTTATTTTTATTTAAGTACCTTAAATTAATAAGTTATATGCACTATGGTATAAATCAAATTTATTTTTTAGGACGCTTAGCTCCATACTTTGATCTACCTTGCATTCTGTCTTTAACACCTGCTGTATCAAGTGTTCCTCTTATAATGTGGTAACGTACACCTGGAAGGTCTTTTACTCTTCCTCCTCTTATTAAAACAACACTGTGTTCTTGTAGGTTGTGTCCTATACCTGGAATATAAGAAGTTACTTCATAGCCATTTGAAAGTCTTACTCTGGCAACTTTTCTTAATGCTGAGTTTGGCTTTTTAGGTGTTACTGTTTTTACAACTGTACATACACCTCTTTTTTGTGGTGCTCTTTTATTGGTCATTTTTTTCTTCATAGAATTATAACCATGTTGTAAAGCTGGTGATGTAGATTTAGTTGTAGCAGATTTTCTTCCTTTTCTTACTAATTGGTTAATTGTTGGCACTTAAATTTCACCTCTTTTCAAATAAAATCCGCTAGGTAAAATGCTATATTTTTCATTTTACACTAGCGGTTTCTATTTTATCATTTTTTTCCAGATATGTCAATGGTTTTAATCGTTTTCTATTTCATTGTCTTCATTTTCTTTTCCTTTATTCCTGTTTTCTTCACTGTCCTTGTTTTTTTCTGGTATAGGCTGTAACTTATCCTTTGGAACATGTTTACTTTCTCTATATTTTTGTGCTGCAGTAGGCTCTAAACCAGCTTTTATTTGTGCAAGTTCTTCATCAGAATACCCTGCTTCTCGTAGGTTACTCCAATATAAGTTTTCGTCAAATTCCTTCTCTCCTTTACTTCCATTATACCAAGCTATCTGCTCATCAATAGTCATTCGGCTTTTATCTGCTATCATTTCATTTTTTGATCCGAATATTTTTTCCAAAAATGATGGTTCAGTTTGACATTCTCCCAATCCTATCTTATCCATCCTTTTAGCTAATTTATTATATTGGCTTGCTTGTTTTCTGTCTACATTTTCTGCACCTGAAGTTCTAGTATTATACGATAATTCAAAAGGAAGCTCTCCTTTTCCACCATTTAATTTGTCTTTTACAGCTTTTACATATTCTAAACCGAAACTTGTTTTGTTATCATTTGTTGCATCATATACTGAAAGTGCATCAAGCAAGTCTACATCTATATGATTCATCATCTTTCTCAATTCTGTTCTTGATATCTTGATTCCAAATGACTTAAATACATTCTTTATTGATTTTTTTAATTCTCTTTTCGTTTTTCTTTCTTCTCGTTTTGTTTTATGTTTTGTTGGTTTAGCTTCTTGTTGAATTCCATTTGTATATTCTGCTGTATATTTTGGATTGTATTTTCCTTCACTATCTAACAATGAAAATGAAATCTTTTTCAGTCCAATTGTAGGTGTATTTTCTTCCTTTTTGTCTTCTTCTTTCTTATCTTCTTTTTTGCCTTCTTCTTTCTTATCTTCTTTTTTGCCTTCTTCTTTTTTATCTTCTTCCTTTTTATCTTCTTCCTTTTTATCTTTTTTGTTTGAAATTTGAGCATTTATTCTTTCTTTTTCATCTTTTAGTTTTTTTTGTTGTTCTTGTAATTCTTTTATTTTTGCTTGTAATTCTTCTGATTCTGGTGGTGGTGTTTCCGGACCATCTCCGGCATCCATTTCCGAATTAAAATCCATACCACTGTATATTGTATTTAGTTGTTCATCTATCTCATTGATTTGTTTATCTATTTCACCTATTCTTTGTTGCATTTTTTCTGCTTTTAACTCTTCTTCTTTGTCTTCTTCCTTTTTGCCCTCTTCATTCTTGTTTTCTTTGTTTGAAATTTGAGCATTTATTCCTTCTTTTTCTTCTTTCAATTCTTTTAATTTTTGTTGTAATTTTTCTGCTTTTTCCTTTGAGCTTTTATATTCTGGACTATCTCCGGCGCCCATCTCCGTATTAAATCCCACATCACTACATTTTGAGAAGCTAGTTGATTTTTTATTTCCTTAATTTGTTCATCTATCTCACCTATTCTTTGTTGCATTTTTTCTGTTTTTAACTTTTCTTCTCTGTTTATTATTTCATCCATTCTTACTCCTCCTTTATAATTTTTTCATTTTACCCTACTATATATAATAATAACATAATTTTACATTTTTTTCAAGTCTTATGTTAATTTTTCTTCATATCACTCTTCAAAAGGCACACTTGTAGTGTGCCTTATTTATTCTATGCTTCTGGTTCTACTAAACCATAGTTTTTATTATCTTTCATTCTATATATAACATTTACTTTTCCAGTTTCTACATTTATAAATGTTAAAAATCTATCTTGTGGTTTCTCTTCTAACTTTAATTTTGCATCTTCTGGAGTTAAAGGTTTTATATCATAATATAATGTTTTTAATATTTCACCTTCTATTTCTTTTTCTTCTTCTTGTCTTAATTCTTCTTTTCCTCTAATTGATTCTGTCATATTTTGTTTATCTTTTTTTGTCTTCATTTTTCTTATTTGACCTTCTAATATGTCTATGTCTTTATCTATTGAAGCATATAAGTCTTTATGTGCTGTAACAGCTCTAAATCTATCTGTTCCCATTTTTACATCTATTTGTGCAACTTGTTCAGATCCTTCTGTTTTTATTGTTGCATTTACCTCAAATTCATCTCCGAAATATTTTACCAATCTTTCAGCTTTTTTTTCGATGTATTCTTTTATTGCGTCTGTAGCTTTTAAATCCTTTCCTGTTATTGTTATATTCATAACTATCTCTCCTTCCAATTTTTACAATATTATCGTTGGTACTTTCTTATTATAGTTGTTATGCTTATTTTTTTCAAGAGATTTTTAAAATTTTTGTGTTTTGTATAGTTAAATTCCCATAACAATTTTTTTATGCTAACCTCTTGCAAATTTCGTATTTCCGTGTTAAAATATATTTTGTTATTATTTACTAACTTAAAGGGAGGTGCAAATTATGCCAAATATTAAATCTGCAATTAAACGTGTTAGCGTTATCGAAAAGAAAACTGCTAGAAATAATATGATTAAATCTGGATACAAATCAGCTGTTAAAAAGTTTGAACAAGCTGTTGAAAATAAAAACGTAGAAGAAGCTATAAAGTTATTCTCAGAAGCTACAAAGAAAATAGATCAAGCTTGTACAAAAGGTGTTATTGTAAAAAACACAGCTGCTAGAAAAAAATCTAATTTAGCAAAAAAATTAAATGCTATAAATGCATAAATAACAAAAAATTGTGCACAGTTTTTTGTCAAAAAGAAGTTCCTATTTCAGGAACTTCTTTATTGTTTCTTTTATTTCTTCTAATTTTACTAATTCGCTTTCTGTCTCTTTTCTCTGTTTTAGCTCTATTAGTCCTTCTTCGACTTTTTTTCCTACAGTTATTCTTAATGGTATTCCAATTAAATCCATATCATTAAATTTTACTCCTGGTCTCTCATCTCTATCATCTAATATAGTTTCTATGCCCATATTCTGTAACTCTGTATAAATTTGTTCTGCTATTTGCTTCTGCTTTTCGTCTTTGTTGCTTATTAAAACTATACATACCTTATATGGTGCTATATTCATTGGCCATATAATTCCTTTGTCATCATGGTTTTGCTCTACTACTGCTGCTATCATTCTTTCTACACCTATCCCATATGATCCCATTACAACTGGTTTTAATTCATTATTTTCGTCCAAATAATTTAAGCCTAAGCTTGACGAATATTTTGTTCCCAGTTTAAATGTGTTTCCTACTTCTATACCTTTTTTAAAGTGTATGTGTCCTTTACATTTTGGACATAAATCTCCTTCTTGTATGTTTCTTATGTCTGCAACAATTTCTGGTTTAAAATCATCTATATTTACATTTATATAATGATAATTTGTTTCATTTGCTCCTACTAAAAAGTTTTTCATATATTTAATTCCATTATCCATTATAATAGGAATATTTAGTCCTATTGGCCCCGCAAATCCTACTTCTGCATTTGTAATTCTCTTTACATCTTCTGCTTCTGCTAGTACAACTTCCTTTGCATTTAACAATTTCTGAAGTTTTACTTCGTTTACATCTTTGTTTCCCTGTACCATACATGCATAAAATTTACCATCAACATTGTATATTAGCGTCTTTACAAATTTTTCCGGGCTCTCCTGTAAATAATTTGTTAGTTCATCTATTGTTCCCACATGTGGTGTATTTATCTTTTCATATTTTTTCTTTTCCTCTTTGTTTTCTATTTCTTCATCAATACATTTACTTACTTCTATGTTAGAAGCATAATCGCAATTATCGCACAATACCAAAATATCTTCTCCTACATCTGTTACTGCTTGAAATTCCTCTGATAGCAATCCACCCATTATTCCAGTATCTGCTCTAACAACAACATAGTTTAGCCCTATTTCTTGGCAAATCTTATTATATGCCTCAAATTGCTTTTGATAAGATTTATCTGATTCTTCTTGATTTATATCAAAACTGTATGCATCTTTCATTGTAAATTCTCTTGTTCTTATTAGTCCTAATCTTGGTCTTATTTCATCTCTATATTTATTCCCTATTTGATATAAAGTGTATGGAAAATCCTTATATGATTTAGATTTCATCATTGCTGCCAATACAAAGAATTCTTCATGAGTTGGTCCCAAAGCATATGGTCTATTATATCTGTCATTTAATTGAAAGATAGAAGGTCCAAACAATTCATATCGTCCTGATTTTTGAAATACATCTATAGGAAGCAATAATGGCATTGTTACTTCTTTAGCTCCTGCTTCATTCATATGTTTTCTTATTATATTTTTAACATTATCTACTACTTTTTGTCCTAGTGGCAATTTCATATAAATTCCATTTCCAACTTTTTTAAACATACCACTTTTAACTAATAAATTTCCACTTATAGATTCTTCGTCTTTCAAATCTTCCCTTATTGTATAAAAAAAACTTTCACTTAACTTCATTTATTTTCATTCCTTCCTTAAGGCATACCTTAGACAACTGCCCCGTCATTTTCTTGTTTTTCTTCTTGCTCGCTCGGTATAGGAGCCTCTGCTTTTTCTTCTATAATTTCGTCTATTACTATTTGTCTATTTTCATCAAGTTTGTATTTTGGTAAATCTGGCAAATCACTTAGATTTGACATTCCAAACATTTTCAAAAAATGTGTGGTTGTAGAAAATGTCATTGGTCTACCTGGTGCATCTGATTTTCCTGACTCTGCAATTAAATTATACTCTAATAATTTATATATTGTTCCATCCGAATTTACCCCTCTTATTGCTTCTATTTCTGCTCTTGTAATTTTAGGATTATATGCAATAATAGCGAGTGTTTCCAGTGCTGCCTGTGATAAGTTTGGTTTCGCTCTATTGTCAAATATTGGATATATATAATCAAAATACTCTTTTTTAGTACATAGTTGATATGAGCCTTCAATTTCTATTATTTCTATCCCTCTATTTAAATTCTTATAATCTTCTTTCATACTTTCTATTATATTAGCAATTTCGTTTGCTCCTAATTCCAAAGCTGACATAAGTTCTGTCATCTTAACTTCTCTACCTGCCGAATACAAAATTGCCTCTATTATTGCTTTGTTTTTTTCTATTTCCATATAAATTCAATTCCTTTTATTAAAACATTTAATTTTTACAAATCACAAATTTTACCTCCACCAAGTACAATATCATCTATATAAAATACCACTGATTGTCCTGGTGTTATTGCTCTTTGTGGCTGATTAAATACTACTCTTATTTTGCCTTCTTCTTCTGGGTAAATTGTACATTCAGCTTCTTTTGCAGCATATCTTATTTTTGCTTTTACATCCATCGGCCTTGTTATTTCATCCATTAATATTAAATTTATTTCATTTGCTATTGCCTCTTTTGAGAATATTTCTGTTTCTTCCCCAACTATTAATTCATTTTTTTCGGGATTAAATCCTTTTACAAATAGTGGAACTTCATTTGAAATTCCAAGGCCCTTCCTTTGCCCAATTGTATATTTATAAAGTCCTTCATGTTTTCCTAGGATTTTTCCTTCAGTATTTACTATATTTCCAACCTTTGCTTTTAAATCAGAATTTGCCTCTAAAAATTTTTTATAATCTCCTTCTGGTATAAAGCATATATCTTCACTATCCGGCTTTCTTGCCACTTGCAAATTATGCTCCTCTGCAATTTTTCTTATTTGCTCTTTATTCTCAAAATCCCCTAATGGGAATAGTACCTTATCTGTCATCTGTCTTGGCAAATTATATAGCACATAGCTCTGGTCTTTTTTTCCTGCATTTGATTTTTTTAATACATATTGTTTATATTTTTCGCTATATTCGATTTTTGCATAATGCCCTGTTGCAATATAATCACAATTCAGTTTTTTTGCCATTTCATACATCATGCCAAATTTCAAGTACTTATTACATTCTATACATGGGTTTGGAGTTCTGCATTTTTTATACTCAGATATAAAATCTTGTATTACACATTTATTAAATTCTTCCTTAAAATTTAATACATAATGTGGTATATTCAAAACATCACATACTCTTTTTGCATCCATTGTAGAGTTTAAATTACAACATCCACCCTCAACACATTCGTCATCACTTTCCCATAGTTTCATTGTTGCACCAATTACTTCATATCCCTTTTCTTTTAAAAGAAGGGCAGATACTGAGCTATCTACCCCTCCACTCATTCCTATTAAAACCTTTTTCATTTTTTCTTTATCCTTCCTTGAGTCAAAACCTTTATTCATCTATTTTTATATGTACATCTTTTAATTGTTGTTCTGTTACTTTGCTTGGTGCTCTCATTAGCAAATCTCTTGCCTTTTTATTTTTAGGGAAAGCAATAACTTCTCTTATATTGTCAGAGTTTGCTGCAAGCATTACTAATCTGTCTAATCCAGCTGCAGCTCCTGCATGTGGGGGTGTACCATATTGGAACGCGTTATATAATGCCCCAAACTTTGTTTTAATTGTTTCTTCTTCATATCCCGCAATTTCAAATGCTTTAACCATTATCTCTGGGCTATGGTTTCTTACTGCACCTGATGTTATTTCATACCCATTGCAAACAGCATCATATTGGTAAGCCAAAATATCTAGTGGATTTTTTGTTATTAATGCTTCCATGCCTCCTTGTGGCATTGAAAATGGATTATGATTAAAATCTACTGTTCCTTCATCTGATAATTCATACATTGGGAAGTCAACTATAAAGCAGAATTTATATACTCCTTTTTCAATTAAATCTAATCTTTTACCCAATTCCAATCTTACTCCACCTGCTATTTTTTGTGCTTTTTTTAATTCATCTGCAATAAAGAAAATTGCAACATTTGGTTTAGCACCAATTTCTTCTAACCCTTTTTTTATTTCTTTAGTTATAAACTTAGCTATTCCACCTGTAATCTCATTTTCCTTTTCAAATTTAACCCAAGCTAATCCTTTTGCTTCTAGTTCATTTACAGCATATTCTCCCATATTATCAAAGAATTTTCTTCCTTGTTCTGCACCATTCTCTACTATTATTGCTTTTATAGTTTTTTCTTTAAAAGCATTAAATTCTGTATCTTTAAATAATTGTGTTACATCCTGTATAATTAATGGATTTCTTAAATCTGGTTTATCACTACCGTATTTTTCCATTGCCTCTTTATATGGTATACGAGGAAATGGAGTGTCTGTAATCTTCCAGTTTGTATGTTTTTTAAATATTGTTGTAAAAATATCTTCTAATACTGACAATACATCTTTTTGTTCTGCAAAACTCATTTCAAAGTCTAATTGATAAAACTCGCCTGGTGCTCTGTCTGCTCTAGGGTCCTCATCTCTAAAACATGGTGCTATTTGATAATATTTATCAAATCCAGAAACCATTAACAATTGTTTAAATTGTTGTGGTGCTTGAGGTAGAGCATAGAACTCTCCTGGGTGTAATCTGCTTGGTACCAAGAAATCTCTTGCACCTTCTGGCGAAGAATTTGCAAGTATTGGTGTTTGTATTTCTGTAAAACCAAGCTCGTCCATTTTATTTCTAATAGTTTTCATTATTTCACTACGAAGTATAATTGTTTTATGCAATTTCTCGTTTCTCAAATCTAAAAATCTATATTCTAATCTTAAGTCTTCTCTTGCATCTGCTGCTTTTTCCGAATTTACTTCAAATGGTAATATGTTTTTACACGTTCCAAGTACTTCTATTTTTTTTGCTTCTATTTCTATTTCGCCTGTAGGTATTTTAGAATTTTTATTTGTTCTTTCTATTACTGTTCCATCAACTTGAATAACACACTCTGTTACAAGATTATCTGCACAATTATCATTTACAATTATTTGAGTTATGCCAAATTGATCTCTTAAGTCTATAAATTTCATTGAGCCTAAATTTCTTATTCTTTGAACCCATCCAGCTATTACTACATTTTCTCCTACATTTTTAATATTTAATTCTCCACAATTTTTGTTTCTATACATATGTTTCCTCCCAAATCTTATGTCAAATATTCTATCATAATTTATTTAGTTGTACAAGTAAAATTTAACATTTTTCTTTTTTATTGGTTACAGTTAATAAATTATTTTTTAAAATAGCAAGGATGCCCTAAAATAGGACATCCTTTTTTTTAACAGTCTTTCCAAAGGAATTGCTCTGGTGAGAGAACCCAGATTTTATCTGCAATTCCTTTTTCCTGAATTGCCTTTTTTAACCGTTCTCTGGTATCAGAGTCTCCGTGAACCAGAATTAGGTCCTTTACGCACCTAAACCGGGATAAAAATTCTATCATTTCATCCCCTGTGCAATGTGAACCAAATTCATTAGTTTCACAGAAATTTAGTTTCAGCTTCTTTAGCTGCCCCATCGGAGTATCAGCATTTGCATATCCGACTTTGAAGATTTTAATCTTCTTGTCTTTCTTTGCATGCTCTAGCCACATTGCTGAAGCTCCACCATGTCCCATTCCCGGAGTTGTTAAAACAATCTTCCAAGTAGGGAATTTGGATATTTGAAAATTATTATCCACAGTCCATGTGTTATACGGGTATTCCAGTAACCCTTCTTCAACATATTGCTGTGTATAATCTCTCAAGGATTCTCCCTGCAAGAAAATTGGAATATCAGCAGAAATTTTTCTTTTTTTCTGCATATTGGCAATTTTCAGCAGAACCGTTTGTCCTCTCTCTTGGGCATAAACAGGAATAACAGCAGTGTGATCTGATGACTCCATCCATTTGCCCAACTCCCTTTCAAAGACACCATATTGTTTTTTGACATCTTTTCCATATGTTGCTTCTGCTACTATGGTTGATGTCAAATCATATACCCATTCTGGAATATATGTCTGGGTGAATACACTTTTCCCAATATAGTCTCCTGTGAAGAGGATGTTTTCATTTGTATTTTTCAGCATAATTAGCAATGCCGTTGAGCCAACAGTATGTGCATTTCTGAAAAATACAAATTCTATTTCTGGCAATAACGTCATGTACAACAATTCTTCCTCAACAGGAATCCATTGGGAAAAGACATTATAATTTCTTCTTCCAAGGGAAATTTGAGCGCGTCGCCATGTTTTTATACCAGAATATATTGGCCCTCTAAAGCCATTCTGGACTAGTTGTGGTAGTCTGCCAACGTGATCAATATGTGCATGTGTTACAAACACCATATCAATCTCACTTGGGTTAAATCCAAAGAACTTATTTTTCTGCTCTTTGTTTGACCCTTGGAAACTTCCACAGTCAACCAATATTTTTATTGGTTTTTCTCCATACCGTTCTATGGTGATAATATGACAAGATCCTGTCACCTCATTGCTTTCCGTTTGAAGAATAAGCCTCATTTTCTCTCCTTTCTGCATTACGCAATTGCGTATTAACATAATGATTATACCATGTATTATCTATCTTTTCAATATTTTTCATTGTTATATATCTATATTTGCTTGATTTTTTTTAATTTGTATACTACTATAATTATATAAAATAAAAAAGGGGAGGAAATTTTATAATGAACGAACAAAAGACTGAACAAAGTAAAACAGAGTCAGTATATGACGAAATTAAAGTAGAAAAAAAAGTGGAAAGAACTGATTCCTATTTTGATGGCAAAGTCCTAGAATTAATTGGATATGGCATTTTATCTTTTCTAATAACTGCTGCTACTTTAGGAATAGCATCTGCATGGGCAGAGAAATTATTAATTGCTTATAAAATAGACCATACTGTTTACAATGGAAAAAGATTAAAATTTGAAGGAACTGGCGCCTCTTTATTTGTCCAAAGGTTTAAATGGATATTTTTTACTATTATAACATTGGGAATTTATAGTTTTTGGATTCCAATAAGAAAGGAACAATGGATAGTTTCAAATATTCACTTTGAAGATGAAACATTTGTAAAAGGTGAAAGCTATTTTGATGGTGGAGTTTTAGGAGTAATAGGTGTAAATTTACTTTGTAATTTCCTAACTATTATTTCTTTAGGAATACTATATCCTTTTGGAATATGTTACAAGCAAAAATGGCTTGCAAAACACACCATTATAAATCGTAAAAGAATTATATTTAATGGAAGTTCTTTAAGTTTAATTGGTCATTATTTGTTATGGTGGTTTTTAACTGTTATTACATTTGGAATTTATGGCTTTTGGTTACCTATTAAAATGGAAAACTGGAAAGCACAAAATACTCATATAAGATTAAAAGGAGAAGAAGAGCCAAAAACTTCTATGGTCCCTGCAATTATAGCTATTATAATATTTGTTGTGCTTGTTGTATGTACTCTAGTTTCTGCTATTATTAAATATAACAACATCAAAAGCGATTACACAAGTGATAAATTTTATATTGAAAAAGTATTATTAGATTTTAAAAACAATGTTAATAACAAAAATAATGGAAAAAATTCATTTATACAAGTGCCACTTAATTCAAGTGAATCTACTTCTTTTGATGATGATAATGAAACCACAAATACCATTAAATATACAACAAATGATTTTTATAGATATACTACTGTAACACTAATAGATAGTGTTACATATTATGGTTCACCTAGTCATGATACTGATGTAGTGGCTTCAATAGAAAATGGTTCAATTGCCATAAGCGAAAGTATGGGAGCAGTATTAATTGAAAATACTAATGCTAAATATTTATACAAAGTAACTAAATCAGTATTTAACGATATAGATTTATATTTTATAACAAAAAATAACGATTTATATGTAATACATGATCCAAATTCAAGTGATCCTAACCAACAAAAAATTAAAGTTGCCAGTGGTGTAGCTGAATTCTTAGGAAATGGCGGACCAGAGAGTATAAAAGTATTATTAACAGACGGAACAACAAAAAACATACAATATTAAAAAGAGGGTTTTCCCTCTTTTTAATATAATATATACTTTATTAAAACAAATTTTTGAAACTTTCTTGCTTATTTCTTATTCAAACAGTGCTAATATATCATCTTTTGATAATTTATTTATAAAAGTTGCATCTGTTGATAACATATTATCTATTAATTTTGCTTTTTTCTGTTGTAGTTCATATATTTTTTCTTCTATTGAGTTTTTTGTAATTAGTTTATATACTTGTACATTTCTTTTTTGACCTATTCTATATGTTCTATCTGTTGCTTGGTTTTCTGCAGACAAATTCCACCATGGGTCATAATGTATTACCATGTCAGCTCCTGTAAGGTTTAAACCTGTTCCACCTGCTTTTAACGAAATCAAAAATACTTTTATATTTTCATTTGTATTAAATTTATCTACTAACTCTATTCTTTCTCCAACTTTAGTTTGTCCTGTTAATTTAAGATATTTTACTCCAATGTTTTTCAATTTTTCCTCTATTATTTCAAACATTGAAGTATAGCTTGAAAACAGTAGTATTTTGTGTCCTCCTAATACAGCATCTTGTATTATTTCTATACATTGGTTTAGCTTACTGCTTTCTCCCTCATATTCTCTTAAAAATAATTTTGGATGGCAGCATATTTGTCTTAATCTCATTAACAGTGATAATATTTTTATTTGACTTTTTTCAAATCCGTTTATATCTATCTGGCTCATTATTTCTTTTCTAGCTTGTGCCATATATGACATATATATATTATATTGCTCTTCTGACATTTCATTATTCAATATAGTTACAGTTTTGTCCGGAAGTTCTGTTAAAACCTCCCCTTTTGTTCTTCTTAAAACAAATGGCTCAATTTGTTTTTTTAACTTGTTCATTACATCTTCATTTTGTTCTTTTATTATAGGTGTTTCATATAGTTCTTTAAATTTTTTATATTTGTATAAATAACCAGGCATTATAAAATCAAATATTGACCATAACTCAGATAGTGAGTTTTCTATCGGTGTTCCTGTTAATGCAAATTTTGTTTCTGCATTAATTGTTTTTATTGCCTTTGAGTTCTTTGTATTATTATTTTTTATATATTGTGCCTCATCTGCTACAACATATTTAAAACAATAATTTTTATATAAATCTATGTCTCTTTTTAAAGAATCATATGATGTAATTATTACTTGATATTTGCCTATTTCTTCTATTTTTCTTTTTCTCTCTAAGTAATCACCACTTATTACTAATGCTTTTAACGTGGAAGTAAATTTTTGAATTTCATTATACCAATTTAGTGCTAAAGAACTTGGGCATATTATTATAGAGGGCTTTACATTCCCTTTGTTTTTCTGAACATATGAAAGTATAACAGCTAATAATTGTATTGTTTTTCCTAAGCCCATATCATCTGCTAAAATTCCTCCCATTTTATATTGTTCTAATGTTCTCAACCATTTATAACCTATTTTTTGATATGTTCTTAATTCTGCATTTAATTTTGGTGGAATTTTTGTACTTAAATCTATTTGCCTATCTTCTATTTGGCTAATCATATTCTTATAATACTCATTTTTTTGTATATTAGTATTAGGCATGTTTTTAAATATCTTTTCTAAATATAAAGCTCTATATATTGGCAATTTTATTGAATTTTCTTCTACATTTTCATCTTCTATTTCTATGTTATCTGTCAAATTTTCCAGAAAATCCAAACTACTATTTTTTTCTAAAGAAATATAGGTTCCATCTTTTAATCTATAAAATTTCTTTCTTAGTTTGTATTTATTTATGATATCTTTTATTTCATAAATATTAAATTTAAAATCTTCCAAGTTTATGTCTAATAAATTGTTTTCTATTTTTACTCCTATTGATTTTATTTTTATTTTTTTTATGTCCTTTTTTTTGAAGTCTTCTGCAACCAAGACTTCAAATTTTTTCATATAATCTTCTATTTCTTTTGATAAAAAATTATATATTTTTTCATCATTTGCTAATACTAATCTTGCGTTTGCACTATCAAGCATAAAACCTGTTTGTACAAATGTATCAAGTACTTCATTTTCCTGTATAGCGTTTCTTGTTATTTCCAAATTTACGTTTTTTATTGGATTAAATTCCACATTTCCATAACAGAATTTAACATCTGCTACTATATAACCTTTTTCGTTATAATCCAAATATATTTTTACATACAAATCTTTAGGCATGTATTTTTCTATTTGTTCTTTGTCTATATTTTTTATTTCAAAATTATCTTTTATTTTTGGTACAACAATTGCAAAAAAATTTCTTAAATTATTTTCGTTAAATACTATTGATTGAGTATAATTTTTTTTACACACTTCTAGCAATTCTAAGTTCCTATTTTCCACTTTTGGTAAACATTTGTGCATCTTATTATCAATCAAAAAATAGGAATAATTTTTTCCATAAAATATATCATACCCATACACATCTATATTAGGTGTTAAACAATATGTACTTTCATCTGATTTTTCTAGTATAAATTTTATATCTATTGGCTCATCTATAAATTGAATTTTTCTTTCTCCTATTTTTGTTTCAAATTCTACTGTTTTTCCTTTTAATATTTCAAATAGTTCATCTAAACCTGTATTTGATAGTACCACATTATTCACATTAAAGTTTCTTCCATAATGTGCATAGTTATTATTTACATCATTTGCATATTTAATTATTTCTGCATATTTTAATAGAAATTTTAGCAAAGGCCTACTTTGCTCTTCAAAAGCATTTTCCTCATGTATAAACTCTAGCACATTGTTATATTTATATTTTTCTCTATTAAGCATTCTTTCAAAAAAATCTGGAAGATTATTAATCTTAGTTAATTGTTCGTTTCCAATTTTAAATTCTACCTTTAGCTTTTTGTCTGTATCATTATACAAAAATATAGGTACTAATTTTATACTACTAGTACCATCTTGTGCCAACTCTTCCTCTTTATTATTAATCTCTAAAAAAGTATTTAACAACTGGTTAAATGCTCTATGAGTTTCTTTATTAGGCATGCTTATTCACTATCCCCTTAATTTAATAACTAATTATATCCCATTTTTAAAAATAACGCAATATTTTTTACAAATTTTACATAATTCTTGACTTTATGTAAAATATGTGGTATAATAAAGGTACATCAAAAAATGGGCTATGCCAAGAAAGGAAGTACCATGTACAAACAAGAAATTATTCAAGGGATGAAATTCCTCCGGCTCAATGAGGCACCCTACGTGGTGCCAGCACTTATTCCCACATCTCCACTCACGTGGATAACATGGTGGGCGGAACTAAAAGCAAAGGAGATACTTACATCTCCTCATAATGAGGGGTGTTTCGTAAGTAATGGAAAAATATTAGTCTTGGTCAAGGACCAAGGGCTATATGTTACATCACACCCCACTGAAGTGGAACCCATTCTTTTAAAGAATGGCTTCCGGAGGGGAAGATTTAACTTTTCCTTTGGAAGTAATGGTGAAGAACTCGCCATTACGCCTTGGTAATTTTTTGTAGTTTTTATCGCAACTGCGATATCTTCTGAGAATCCTTGTTGTTGGAGGGTGGCATCTGCCCCCTCTTTTTTTTGCACCATTTAGGGACAGTCCCCTATTGTCCCATTTGCCCAATTGGGGACAGACTTTGAGGTAGTTTATTTCAATTAGGATAATTCTAATATTAAAAAAAATAGCCTTCGTGTTTTACATAAGCTGTTGACTTTGTGTTGAGTGTATGTTATAATAAATGTCTATAAAAAATGGGTATATCCCGAGAAAGGAGCTCATCATGAGCAAAATAAGTTTGAAAAAAAAATTAGAAATACGGAGAGATTATAAAAAACTGGTTAACTATATATTAACCTATGATTATTCTCGCCACGGAGGTATAGTCCTCTTTGACGATTATGGGAGTAAATTGCAAGGGTTACACGTTGACCCTCATACTCTCGATCGCTCCATCTATTGGGGCGGCCTAAAAGAGGTCGTCTCCAAAGTAAGGAGAAAAAATCCAAAGATTTATTTCTCCTATAATCCTGGAGGGACATGGAGGCTTATGCAGCCTCATATCGAGGTAAAAATTGATTTCTAATATATTTGAAGTTTTCACCGTGATACGGTGTCTTCTGAGAATCTTTCGTGAGAGGGTGGCATCTGCCCCCTCTTTTTTTGTCCCATTTAGGGACTCTCCTGAAATATTACCAATTAAACATAACAAAAATGAGTTGACAAAAATTGTGAATTATGATTATATATAATTACATTGCTTGAATAGTGAAAACCAATTGGTTAATAACTTATAAAAATATATTAAAATCTAAAAAGTTATTTATTCAAAAATCAAC